>FUFK010041700.1_pt1 | contig 36889 bp, 47 predicted proteins | sample 1021851 | NCBI WGS metagenome assembly FUFK01 (sample SAMEA51879418, study PRJEB19060) | metagenome | reverse complement strand
TTTGCAGGTTTTGCGATTGGTGACTTGTTATTAAAAAATTATTTTAATAAAAAATTAGCGATATATGCAATGACCAATGGTGGAAGGCCACAAGAAGGACCAGAAAAATATCCAGAAGGCACTTTAGAAAGACAAAAAGATAGATTTGGCGGTACTTTTCGTGATGTAATGTCTGTTGATTGGGATCAAACTGCTGCTCCTGAAAACACTATTACAAGTAGTGCAAGGACTCCTAATACACAAACAATTTTTGGAAATTACTCGCCAATGCCAAATAGCATGAGATACAGAGTTCCTTATGAATTGGTCTTAAAACAGAAAAATTTAAAAGATCAAAATAAAAGAGATGTTGATACAAAGAGGAGAAAACTTAGGACCAGCTTTCCAAGATACGCTGCTGTTTATAGATATAACGGAAATGAAGATAATAAAACAAGTTTTAGGGCTGAAAAAGATGATCAAATTGATTACATTATTGGAGATATGGACACTGAGAGTCAATATGGTGATGATTTTAATCCTTGGGGTGTAGAAGATGTAAAATCTGCTGTAGATGCTTCAAGAGAAGAAACTGATGATGCAATACAAGTTGGTGAATCCTATTTAATTGGAGAAGCTTTAGCTGTTTGTCACCATAAAAGTAGTCCAATGTGGTCAAGTGGAACTTATCAAACTTGTTTTTTTACAATTGATACCCCTGGCTTAATAGATGTAAGAGGAGGTCAGAAAGGGTTTTTTAATGCTCATAAAGGATATGAATTATTAACAATTCAAAAAGTAGCTCTTGGAACAATTAGTAATAGCAAAGCTTGTGATGTAACAGAAATAGGTTTGAAGTCAAAAGTATTTAAACAAGTAACAAGCTTTCCAAACGTAAATAGTCATCCTGGTGCTGTTGGTTGGAATGAGCAAGATATGGATACAACAGATGGTGTTGTCAAAAGATATAACGATGATGATGGTAGTATTTCTCTTGGAGGTATGAGCAAATACCTTACAAGATATAGTTTTTTTAGATTACAGGCAAGAGTAGCAGGTATTGACGAAACTGATTGGAGTTTTATAGATGGTGGAAAACCTTTTGGAATCAAAGGAAATTCACCACAACCTCAATATAATTTCATAAGAATTAATCATTATAGTGTTCCGAAAAAAGAATTTGAATTTAGATTTGTACCTTATCCGGGCAATTTAATTAGAAGAATGTTTGTAGATCAAAGACCACTAAGAATGTTAAGTGCTTCTGGTGAGTTATTAACTTATCATGTAAAAACAACTGAACAAAGATTTGATATATATTTTCAAGGATCTGAAGTAACCTTAAGAAGTGGCGATGTTTCAAACACAGAATGGTATTTAGGAGATTTACCAACGGATACTGATGGAGGAAAAGTTAATAAAATATTGGAAAGCACAGATGGATTTATTCCAAGATCAACAAGATGGGTAGAGGTAGATAGAAGAACACCATCAGAAAGTGACTTACCCGGTAACGTAACTGCAAAAATCCACTATCAAACTACTGGTGGTAGTGCTTGGCAATGGGGAAACCAAAAAAATCATCCTTATTGGAATGAATATATTGGCAATAGAAACAGAGCAGTAAATGATCCTTTAAGAACTAATAGTATTACAGTAGGCGATCCTTATAAACAACCATATATAGATCGTGATGGTTTTAGATTCGGTGTTGGACCTTTTGTTGTTGAACAAACAAGAAGAAGAAGACCTTTAAAACCCGGTAAATATTATGGAATGATTAAATATGAGATGAAGGAAGCTGATGTAGATCCTACTGTTCATACAAATATTTCAACAAATACTAGCGGTAGTGGTTCTGGCCTTACCGTTAACATAAAAGTATATTTAGATCCGACAGATAATTCTTACGCTGGTGCTGTTTGGGAAATAAATCAAAGAGGTAGCGGTTATAAAGATACTGACCTTATAGGAATCCCTTCGGTTGGTAATTTTCCGGGTGTAAATAATATTAATATTGTCACTGATTTTAGTGAATTTGTATCTCCACCTTGGCCCGGTGGTAAGAATTTGAATCCTTTTGATTCTGTTACGGATTATTATCAATATGATGCAGAACGTAGTAGTCATCAAGACGGACCAGAACATGAAATTGTTTATGTAAATGAACAAAGTAATTTAGGTCGAGATATTCCTTATGAATTTGAGCAAGCTGGTATTGCTAATGTTGCTTTACGTCTTGCTAGTTCAAAAGAATGGAATAGCTTTTCACAATTTTCAGCATATATCAAGCAAGGTATAAAAGTTCAAAGATTAATAGACGATACAACTGGTGCAACAAATTTATTTCCTGAAATAGTATATGCGTTATTAACTGAAAATCGTTTTGGATTAGCAGACTCAATCGGTGTTAGTGCTGTTGATAAAGATAGGATGACAATTGCTGCTAAATTCTGTGAAGCAAATCATTTTTATTGGGATGGTGTTATTACTGATAAACAAAATATAAGAGAATTTGTTTACCAAAATGCAATATTTAATTTATTAGATTTTACAATTCTTGGCGGTAAATTTTCATTATTTCCTTCTGTTCCATTTAATTCTGATACTTTTACAATAAAAAGAACATCAAAACCTCATGTTCGAGCTTTATTTACTGATGGCAATACAAGAAATTTAAAAGTTAGTTTTTTATCACCTGAAGAACGTCAAAACTTTATTGGAACGGTTTATTTTAGAAAAGAAATCGCAAATGGTTTTTCTGAAACATTATCAAAAACTTTTACTACTGCAACTGATGATGAAAGTATAATTCAAGAAAAATTTCCGATAGAAGTATTTGATATGTCTGATTTTTGTACTAACGAAAGTCATGCCGTAGAATTTTTACAACACGCATTGATGATAAGAAAAACGGTAGATCATGGTATAAAGTTTGAAACTACTCCTCAAGCTGCGTTAGGATTACAGCCCGGAAGTTACATAAGATTTATTTCAGAAGCGACTCATACCAGTAGATTTGAAAATGGTGTTATCTCTCCTGATGGACTTGTGCAAAGTGTTGGTAATAGTGCTTTAAGTGACACTCCTATTTATTATTGGAAGCCGGGAACACAAGAAGTAAAAGAAGCAAAACTTACTGTTATCGCTAATGGCACAACAACTGATTCTAATTTATTTGGAGCCGTTTTTACTGTAAAACAAACAAGTGAATCTAATAGATTATATAAAATTGAATCTATTACATATACAGATGAAGGGTTAATAGAAGTATCAGCAAGTCATGCACCTCTTTTATCTGATGGAACTCTTGCTACAATAAATTATGATGATAGTGATTTTACAAGTATATAATGGCAAATAAAAGAAATTTTCCGACTATAAAACCTTCTTCTAGAACTTTTACTGCTGGGAGGTATCCACAAACTGAATTTGTTGCACAGAATGGTGCAAAAACTGTTATTAGATATGGTAATAAACAAGTAGATGCAAAATTAACTTTAGGATTTACAAATATTACAGATTCAGAAGTTAATGAAATTTTAAATACATACGAAGAAGTTAACTCTGATTATGATTATCTTGAATTTCATGGCGGTGACGCACTAGCAGGGATTACTCTTCCTCCCACAGTAGATAGTGTTTTATTTGATAAAGTAAGAGCAAGTGATGGTCGTGGAAAACTTTTGTTAAGATATAGATTTGATGGTCCTCCAACAGTTACAAGTGTCAGACCAAACAGATCAAATGTGCAATGTAAATTTGTCGCCTGCCTCGATGGGGATTAGAATGTATTTAAAATTAAACTAAAACAATGTCTGGCTTTTATTCTGGTAAAGAAGGTGAATTATTAATAGATGGAACGAAAGTTGCTAAAGTCAGATCATGGTCTTTTAGCATGAATCAAGCAGTTTTAGAAACTGTTTCATTAGAAGATACTGATAGAACAATTATTCATGGTACTAGAAGTTATACAGGTAGTGCCAGTGTTTATTATTATCAAGCTGCTGTTGGAGTGGCTTCTGGACAGCTTAGTACGTTAATAAATAATATTATAAAAACTGGTAGTAGTGCAGGTGATGGTAAAAATGCAGAAAGCACTGCTATGACTTTTAAATTAAGAATAAAAGATGGTTCTACTAATGGTAGATTTATAGAGTTTGAAGCAATACCAACAAGTTTTAGTATTACAAATGCAGTTGGAGAAGTTACAGCAGCAGACATTAGTTTTGAAGTAAATGGAGCACCTACTGGTCTTGCTTTATAAATGTCTATTTATTTTGGATCAACAGGTTTTATTGAGTTAAAACGTGATGCCTTAAATTCTGAAATAGGAACATCCATAAATCCTGCTGATGTAAATACAACTAAGAAAAGATTTTCTGTTGAAAATGTTAATGGATCATTAATTACAGGTGATCAAGTTGAAATAGAAACTGTTGATGGAAGCAATTTAGAGTTATTAGCTAATCATAGTTTTCCTGATCTTCGTAAATATATTCATATTGATGATATGGGTGGAATTAAGTTATATAACACCTTTGCTTCTGCTTTAGCTGGTGAAGTTACAGATGCACTTACATTGACCGCACCATCTTCTACAAAAGATATATTAATACGTACCAGAAATACTAGATTTAGACCGCTTGCAAAGATCACTGAATTTGAAATTACAACAACAAGAGATACTGTTGATGTTACTAATTTAGGAGAAGAATTTAGAAGGCAATATGAAAACGGGTTAATTTCAGGACAGGGAACAATACAAACAATATGGCAACATAGAAATTTTCAAAACGATACGACTAATTTTAATAGCCCAGAATTTCCTGTTTACTTAAGTCAATTATTGGTACGGATGCAACAGGGTGCAGATTTTGAAGGAAGATTTTATGTTTATCATGATNCAAGTCAAACTACAAACAGCGTTTGGTATCAATCAATGTGTGTTGTTACCAATGTTGCTGTTAATGTACCTGCAAGTGGGTTAGTAGAAGCACGAATAGAGTTTATAACTAATGGTGAAATTAGATTACATAATGGAGTTCCACCATCATTCTTGTTATTAGAAAGTAGTGATAAGATATTGCAAGAGGATGGAGAAGGTATTTTACTTGAAGATCCTTAAATTTAGATTTATGATGTACTTAAAAGCGACTTGACATGGCTGATCTACAGATTACACAATTACCAGAATTAGGTTCAGCCCAACTGCAAGCAACAGATCCAATTGCGGTTGCTGATGTTAGTGCAACAGAAACAAAGAAAATAACTGCAAAAAACTTAGTGCAAGGTGCTTTTGGATTAGTAGATAATGCGTCAATACCAGCTACAGCACTTAGTTATCCTTTATCTGTAGGACAAATTGTTACTGCAACTTTAGCTGATAATGCTGTTACTAATGCAAAAATTACAGATGCAACTATAACTGGTGCAAAATTAGCAAATGATACGATTACAGCTACACAGATAGCAACAAATGCTATTACTTCAAGTGAGCTTGCAGATAATGCTGTAGATACAGCAGCAATAACAAATTTAAACGTAACAACAGATAAATTAGCAGCAACATCTGTTACTACTGCAAAGATAGCTGATAGTGCTGTTACTTTTGCAAAAACTAATTTTAGTGATGGTGATATCCCTGGAGCAAAATTAATTTCTGCTTCTGTTACATCTACTCAACTTGCTAATAATTCAGTCACGGCAAATGAATTAGCAGATAATGCAGTAGATACTGCTGCTATTGCCAATACTGCTGTTACTGGAGCAAAGATTGCTTCCGATACTATCACTGCTGGTAATATCGCTGCTAATGCTATTGGATCGTCTGAACTTGCTGATAACGCAGTGGATACCGCAGCTTTAATATCTAATGCAGTAACAACTGCAAAGGTTACAGATTTAAATATAACTACTGATAAATTAGCTAATAATGCTGTCACTGCTGCCAAAATTGCTGATGATACTATAACTGCTACACAAATCGCTGCAAATGCTGTTGGTTCTAGTGAGTTAGCTGATAATGCGGTTGATACGGCTGCTATAGCTAACTCTGCTGTCACTGACGGTAAAATCTCAGGTGTCTCAGGTACAAAAATAACAGATGCGACAATTACAGCAGCTAAGTTAAACACAGCAAATATTGATAGATCATTAAATGTAGCATCAGGTAATTTAGGGATTAATAATGCAGTAACAGGTGGAGCATCCGCAAGAAATGGTATTACTTACAATGGACAAGGACTTATAACGTCTACAGCAGCATTAGTTGCAAGTGATATACCAGAAGCTACANCATCNGCAGTTGGNGGTGTAAGCGTNCCANCAGCAGGTGGNCTTAGCTGTTACANNANNTAGGTGCANTNTCAATNAATAATACTNTTACTGGTNCNACNAGATCAGGAATTACNTTTANNNATNAAGGANTAATTACAGNNACTGNTNCTTTANTAGCATCTGATTTACCAGCAGCTACAGCTTCAACTATTGGAGGTCTATCAGTACCAACATCTTCTGCTCCTTTAACAGTTTCAGGTACAGGTGTTTTAGCAATAGCAGATAGTGGTGTAACAGCAGGTACATATCCAAAAGTAACAGTATCTGCAAAAGGCTTTGTTACTGCTGGAGCAACTCTTGCTGCTAGTGATATTCCCGATTTAGCAACTACAAAAATTACTACAGGTACTTTTGGTACAAACTTCTTAGCTAATGACTCTATCACAATGGATAAATTAGCAAACTTATCTACTGGATTTATACAAGAAGCATCACCTGATATATCTGATCTGCCAACAGGTGTTTTTTGGTTACAAGAATCTACAGGACAGTTAAGAATATTTAACGGAAACAGTTTCTTTTCTGTTGGTTTTGGAAGATTATCAGAGGAAAACCTTAGATTTTGCGGAACATTTAACGCAACAAATGGTTTGATAGTAACACTTACAACCTTTGGAGTTTCAGCAGGTTTCAGTGTAGGTAATGCAATACCAGCAGGTACAGCAGCATTAACTGGTGCTTATTTTGTTTGTGTAACACCTGGAAACGGAACAGCAGTTGTACCAGCAACAAGTTTTGACGCAGGGGATTGGTGTTTATGTATGGGATTAAACGATTGGGATAGAATCGACACTTTATCTGGACCTGGTAGTGTGTCCAGTTTAAATGATTTATCTGATGTGACGATTAGTAGTCCTACAACAGGTCAGATATTAGTACTACAATCTGGTGGTTCTTTTCAAAATGTTTCTGCATTAAGTGGAGGAACTTACTAAATTCATGTATCCTTTAGTTAAGTCAAGGTAAACTATGTCGATTCAAATTAAATTAAAGAATAGTGTTGTACAGGATAGTACTCCTAGTGCATCTGATTTGCCTGAAGTTGGTGAATTAGCAGTAAATGGAAATATAAATAGCATTGGTGGCTTTATGCGAGCCAGTGATAATACTATTGTAAAAATATTTGGTCCAGGATCTGTTACTACACCTACAGCTACGACTACAGTTTCGGGTATATCTGAATTAGCAACTAACAGTGAGACTACAACTGGAACAGCTACAAATAGAGTTGTAACCCCTGCTGGCTTAAATGCGGTAACGGTTGCAGAACGCACCACATCAAATACTAACTATGTAGCAAAAGCTGGTAGTACATTAACAGGTGTATTGACCATGCCAAATGGTTCTAATTCAGCACCTGCTATAAACTTTGGAGATAGCGATAGCGGAATATTTGGTGGAACGAATACTGTTAGCTTGGCTGCTGGAGGAACAACAAGATTAACTGCTGATACTGGAGTAAGTGTTGTTGGTACGTTAGCTGTTAATGGAGCTATTACATCTACAAGTGATTTAACTATTGCAGATAAAATAATACATTCTGGTGATACAAATACTGCTATTAGATTCCCTTCTGCGGATACTGTTTCTGTTGAAACTGGTGGTAGTGAAGCAGTTAGAGTTGATAGTTCACAGCGTTTACTCGTTGGAACGTCTAGTGCAAGAGCTATTGCTGGAAGTGGTCTTAGATTATTAGAAATTGAAGGAACAGATGGAGCTAGTGGAATCTCACTTACTAGAAATTCAGCCGATAATGCTCAACCCAAATTATCTTTTGGTAAAACTAGAAGTGCATCAAATGGTGGGGTTATTGTTGTTCAAGATAATGACAAGTTAGGAGAGATAAATTTTGCTGGTGCAGATGGCACTGATGTAATTAGTCAAGCTGCGAGTATAACAGCAGAAGTAGATGGCACACCTGGTGCTAATGATATGCCAGGTCGTTTGGTATTNAGTACAACGGCTGATGGTGCAGCCTCTCCTACGACAAGATTAACAATAGACAGTGCAGGTTTATCTACTTTTACTGGAAACATTGCAACAACTGGTGATATCACATTAACGAATACGCAACCTAAAATTGTTTTTAATGATAGTAATAATAATCCTGATTATCAAATTGAAAATGTACAAGGTGTTTTTAAGATAAGAGATAATACAAACTCCGCAGATAGATTAGTTGTAAATACAGATGGTCATATTGATATTCCTGGCAACCTAGATGTTGGTGCTGGTCTTGACGTAACAGGAGCTATCACTGGAACTGGTGATATGACCATTGATACCAATACTTTACACGTTGACTCTTCTAACAATCGGGTTGGTATAGGTACAGCAAGTCCAGTAAAGTCTTTTCATAATGCTCTTGATACTACTTTAATAACAGGAACAGCACCTCAAATTCGTTTAAATGGTAATGCTAATGATGGAAGTGATAATGACAGAGCAATTTTTGGTTTAGCCACTTCAAACAGTCATTTCTTNAGTTCTTCTTCTGCTGGAGATGCAATATTAAGAACCACAGCAACAGGTAAACTTCTATTTGGTACAGGTACAGCAGAGCACATGCGTCTTGACTCTGCGGGAAGGTTGCTTATAGGAACCACTACTGAAGGACATCCAGCAGCAGATGAATTTACTATCGCAAACACTGCTTCTGGTGCTGATATGGGTATTACCTTAAGATCAGCAACAAACGGACAAGGAGCAATATATTTTTCTGATGGAACATCTGGTGATGACGAATATAGAGGAATTATAAATTATAATCATAGTTCTAATTTCTTTTCGTTTTTTACAAACGCTACAGAACGTATGCGTATAGATTCTTCTGGAAGGGTAATAATTGGTACAACAAGTCATATAGGTGGTGCTCAGTTTGTTTTGATGGGAGGGAATATAAATACTTATGGTGTTATGGCTATAGGTAATAAAGTTGCAAACCCATCTTCGGGTACATTCGCTAGTTTTAGATTTAATTCTGGTGCATCAGGAACTCGTAGAGGTGCTGAACTAAATGTTCTTGCGGATGGTGCTTGGACAGATGGTAGCAGCCATCCATCAAGAATGGCATTCCATACTACAACTACCAACAGTGCAGGTGCAGATGAAAGACTTCGCATCACACACGAGGGTGATATTGTATATAACAACTTTGGAACTCTGTTCGGTAATGCAGGTATGAGAATTTATAATACTCTTTCTGGTGGGCCTCAAGTTGCGATTTCAAGAGCTTCTGGTAATCCACTTTTACTTAACAGAAATACAAGTGATGGAGAAATAGTTGATTTAAGAAGAGGTTGGAGTGCTGGTGGTAGTATTCATGTTGGAGTTAATAGTGCTACTTACAACACATCATCTGACTATAGATTAAAAGAAAATATAGTTGCAATATCTGATGGTATTACAAGATTAAAAACTTTAAAACCTTCAAGATTTAATTGGATAGGGGATACAAGTAGCACTCGTGATGGATTTATAGCACACGAGGTTACAGCAGTGCCAGAAGCAATTACAGGAACTAAAGATGAGGTATATACAGAGGATCAACCTGATAGAAACATAAAAGCTGGTGATCCAAAATATCAAGGAATAGATCAAAGTAAGCTTGTACCTTTACTCACTGCTGCTTTACAGGAAGCGATATCCAAAATAGAAACATTAGAAACTAAAGTTGCAGCGTTAGAAGCTGCTTAGTAAAATTTAAGTAACAATATTGTTTTATCATGGCTTGTAAAAATTCTCTCTTCCAAAAGGTTCTAACAGGATTAATTATTTTTAATACCGTGGGTTTAGTAGGAATTATTGGGGGAGGTTTCTATTCCTATAAATACGTAACCAGCGGTAACTTCGAGAAGCTAATAAAAAGTAAAATCATGGGAGATATACAGAGTGCTCTTCCAAGTGCTATCGAAGATAAGCTACCTTCTATGACAGGAAGGTCTATACCTTTACCTATTAAATGAGTATCTCCGATATATCCATACCAGATATATCGATACCTAATATCTCAGTTCAAATAATCCCTCCTGTCAGAGTATTTGGTGGTTATATATCTCATCCGTCTTTTAGTGAGCCTTCTCTTCTATTACCTGGTTGCTATAAGACACATCGGGATGCGGATAAAAACTCTAATCTTGTAAACGAGGACCCCACCGGAACCTTCTGGAGCTGTCCGTGGGGTGAAGTACCAGAGATATATCCTATTCAATATGATCGTTCTAAAATGATCTACTCAAATGATGAAGTAAAGGAGGAGAAAANAGAAGAACCAGTAATACTTAAAGAGACAGCAAAGACAGATATACCACAAAAGAAAGAGGAGAAAGTTTTCTTTCCTCCCTGCCCAGATCCTAATTCAAATCTGAGGGTAGGTTCATTCGCAAATGAGAAAAGACTTGAAAGAGTTAAGGAGTTTAAATACAACGANGATAAGACAAAATGCTTGACTATCTGGGAGGATGTTGATTATGTCTCTACTTGGATGCCAGAACCATCATTGGTTATAAACACAGTCATAATAGCNTCTATAGCGGCCACCTCACCTGCGATAATAAACGTAATAAAAGGGTTGACGAAAAATCTCGTAAAGAAGATTACTTCTTCTCGGAAGAAAAAGAATGATAATGAGACTCAATCTGATTAGGCTTCGGCGTTAAAAAAATATCCTTACATACTTGGAAAAAGGGTGAGTCAGATTTTACGTTTATCCCGGATTGTTTTAGCGTCCCGCAATGCTTCACACGGGCTACATGCCATTCAAGCTCAAGATTCTTAAGTTTCTGTTTATTTATATCATTCTGTATTTGAGCTGCCTCCTTGCATTGTCTTGTATATTGTCGATCTAATGGGATACTAAAATTTAATGTAATTCCTGTTCCAAGAGAATAAGAATCCTTATTAGTTCCTGAATAATTTTTTTGGTAGTAAAGAATATTTCCGGGGTTGTCTGGTGTTCCATCTCCTATAGGGTTGCCATCATCATCAAAATCCCCTACTAAATCAGTTGGGTCGTATACTGGTGTTTCATAAAAATGTGAAAAAGGTTTTTGGAAATTTGTATTGAATGTTGAAAAGGGAGTAATATTCATCATAGCTCCCTGACAGACTACATTTCCTCCAAATTGATTGGTATGAAAGGCTCCGTTGTTAACATTATAATTTTGATTGGTCACGGATCCTGTATTTGACTGACTTACTGCATTAGCTAATACTGATGTAGGAGAGAGTAATAACAGTAAAGCTATCTTTGGAATATTGATTGTGTGACCTGAGTACTTTCTACGGTTATTTGGCGATTTATAGTTGTGACATTGGACAGCCCTGGTCCAGAATAATGTTCGTTTAGTTGAAAGGCGGCTCCGTTTTCTGTTTGCACGAAGGAGGGTTTTGTACTGAAGTCTAAACCAGTCCATGAATAACTAACTCCGTCTGTAGTTCCATTTGTCTGAACAGCACTTGGTACCATATTACCGCTATCTTGTATCTGAACGCCAGTTCCAGAAACACTATAGGTATATCCTGTATTATAGTCTTTTGAGACCACCGATTCAACGATAGTTTGAGTTGTCGTGGTAGTAGAATTCATAGTCCCTGTAGTAAAGGCACCCGAAATAGGAGAAGCCTTTACAGGAACAGATAAAAATAAAAGCAGCAATAACAGCCGTTTCACTAATCTAAGGTTAAGCCCACTACAAATTGACCAGTAACAGTAGTACCAGCTCCCCCTGCCACTATTGTTATATCATTTTTCGTATCGATAGTACCTGCAAGATCCCCTGCTGTACCTGCTGATGTACTTGTAAGGTCACCGAATGGAGAAACTTGACCGACTGTTAAGCTAGTAGGTACAGTATCACCAGCCAAATAGCTAGCACTAAAACTATATGCGTCCCCGGCAGTCAGTTGGGATGCTGTAATTGGCGTATAGGCATTGACCCCGTTAGTGGCTGTTCCTAGTCCCCCTAAACTACCCGTAGTAGTTCCATCTGTTGTATTAACTCCTGTTCCAGAAATACTATATGAATTTCCGATCCGGTCCGCATTCGTTCCGGCAGCGTGAACTTCCAGCTGTACTGAGCTGGATATTGAATGATAAATATTAGCTCTGAGTGATGTAGGGAAGAGAAGTAATATTAATAATGATAAGTACTTCAACATTTTATTTATAGACAAGTATTACTTAAAGTCTATCATCGCTCGATCTTTGTAATAATTATTAAGAATCCAAGAACTACTGTTGATCTTGTAGTCTCCTCCTATGCCCCACTGAAATGTAACTCTTTTGTTTCTTCCATAGGCATCTAGTTCTGGAGTGTTACCAACTATCCTGTCTCCTCCGTTAGCNAAGATAACTTCATCAGCTATCAGCAAGCATTTTTCTATGGCTCCACAGGCAGTTTTATCTGAGTCATCCCAGTCTATTACCATTGAAACCATNTTCANATGCTTAATAATATTGGCTCTTTCATCCCAGTCTTGGAATGCCTGTTGTTTTTTATTTATAAGCCATTCGTCACTGTTTAAACCAATAACTAAGAAGTCAGATAGTTTACTTGCTTCTTTGAAGTATTCNATATGACCACTATGTATTGGATCGAAACCGCCTGTAACAAGCGTAAGTTTTTTAACAAACATAATTAACAATCATTAAAGGANTTTGCTATCTCTCCTCCNACTTCTGCTCCTTTGTTACCACCAAGCATTGCAACCCAACCAGCAGCTAACCAGCCTACTATTGGTACTTGNGACACAGCCGGTGCAGCTTTTGTTCCGATAGATGTACCTATCAACCTACCAGTAGATTCTCCAGCTCCTTCAGTTTTNATACAAGCAATCATCTCATCAGTGATNCCTTCTCCTTCTTTAGAGNNTANNTTACCAAGNANAGTATTCTCTTCANATANNTCTACTTCTNCTGTNTTACCNCCAAANANTCCTTTGGGNGTAGATGTNNTTGTNCGNGTTANAAGTTTCTTNGGATCNTTTGCTNTGTAAGAAAGNGTATATCCATTCTTAGTTGCTGTTAAACGATAAGAAGTATAAGGACCAACTGGTATATCAAAAGAAGGTATTGATTTNTGATTCGCTGTGCTTACTAAGTAAGTAACCAAGGAGATGTTGGATGCACCTAATAAAAGAGCAAGAGAGATNGAAAAGATAGATAATCTTTTGTTTTCTCTGTTGCTATACATTTTTCTTAGTATCCGTAGTAATTTTTAGAGGAGCTTGTTCTATTCTAATTATTTGTGTAGGGACAGATGCTGTAGATCCTACAGCCTTATCATCTTTCTTTTTCTTACCACCGGGGGTCACATTAAATGTAGCCAGACATCCCGTAAAAACACTGGCTATGAAAGTGATGTCCTTAGGTGCCTTGTCACTAGAGATACCCGGTAAAGAGATGTAGTTCAATGAAATTATGAATCCGGCCCAGACCATAACGCCAAGCCGAATAAAGGTGCCAAGAATAGCTAACTGTTCTTCTTTATCATCAATAGCCTCTTTTAATTTGGTAAGAGGATTCTTTGATTCTTTTTTATCCTTTGTAGCTTCCATTTATAAACGTGTCGCTACAACAAGTCTAAGCTATTACTTCTTTGTGACCGTATAGCCTAGTCCTTTCTTGACCATGTTTAGAGCAGCATCATCTAATTCTGTATCAGTTGACTCAACTAATTTTTCTAGTAATTCGATTACTAACTTCTTAACTGGTTCTGAAGTTGCGAACTTTACTAATATTGGTTTGATTAAAGCGATCATTGTTTTATGTATTAACACTCCTATTCTAAGTCCTTTTTTTGTAAAAGAAAAATGATCTATGCTTTTCGGATATTACCCAAGGTATGTTTTCATGTTTCTCAAACCACTTTGTATATATCCTAAATAATTGTTCTGAATTTACCCCTTCACATCTAAGAGTCAGGGAATCTCCCTCAGGTATTTCTTCTATCCACTTCTTGATTACATTTACAGCTATCCAAAATGTTTTGTAGTTTCTTTTCTTTGGAGGTAAAGTATTTAATTTAATAACACTCTTTCTTTTATTTCTACGTTTCATCCAGTCATTTAAGGCTCTGGTGCTTTTAGAAACAGCCATACCTGTTATCCATATGTATCCGTTATTAAATTTATGTGGGATACCTACTAATTTAAAGATATCGCCAGTTTGTAACTTTGTTGTTACAACTTTTGGCTTTCTTTTTACCTTAGATATCATAAACTTTACACTGTGTTAGATATGGGAACTCTTCACAGGTATCTTTAAACTTTGTTGTTAAGTTACTTTTTGCTTTACATTTAGAAAAAGGCTTTGCTTTTGCATCCAAAAACAGGTTATAAAGTTTTCTAGAGTTCATTTTATAGTGTAGTGGTGTAAGCGGTTAGGAATTCAGGGAAGGGTTCGTCGGCTTGTCTTTCTCTACTCCAGGCTGATTTCCATTCTGTTAATGAATGATCGTGAGCGTCATCTCCAGTGAAGTTAGGAGTTGTGTCACAGATAATATTATCCTGAGTAGCTGTATCTTCGTATAGTAATCGAGTAAAGTCCTCTAAAAGAAGAACTGGGAATGGGTCTGAAATTTCAACTACTATACCTACAGAATAATCCACAGGCTCATTTCTGACACTAGATATGCAGATTAAATATTCTCCTACAGGTAAAGCAAAATATCTATCATCTCCTCTATCTAATCTTTTCGCATCAAAAGTATGGTATGAATCTGACTGTGCTCCTTGAACCGTACCTAAATAAGGATATTGTCTGACACCTTCAGCATTGAACTGATCAATACTATCTGCTTGGAATATTGCTCTTCCTTCTATAGGATTCTTGTTGAGATCATAAGCAGAGACATTTATAAATTTTGGTTTAGTAGAACCATTAGCAATTATTATCCATCCAGCTGTTTCCAGTTTTACTTTAAACCAGTGATTAAAAGTACCTCCACCATATCCACCTGCATTAGGTTTTCTAGTAGGACCTAAATTACCTGTTAAAAGTCTGATAGAAGTTGCATTAAAACTACCGATCTGTAGAGGATCAGCAGAGGTTCTTTGTCTCTGTGGTCTCTGACTTACACGAGTCATATCTTATTTTATATTCCTATCCTTCATCATAATCTGGAGCAGCCTCTACAAGTGTGGGATGAGTGATAGTTGCCTTATATTTTTCTTGTATAACTTCCTGTTCTCTATTTAAACTCCTGGCCGTATGTATCCTCATTAGTTTCTCAGCATCAAATTCAATGTGAAAAGGTTGAATGCTATTGGGTAAATGACCTTTGTTCCAACTAGAAACCATATGTAAGGGATTACCACAGAAAGGATTACCACATACTCTGGTGACACTTAGTGAACCAACATCTCCCCACGCACACTGATAAATAGCCTTATGAGCATTAACATTTTCTGATTTTTGTTTACTGTAAAAGGTTCTGTAAGATGGAAAACATACTCTTTTTGGAGCATTTAAACCTTTCAAATCCATCTCCCAACAGTTATGAATGCCCTGCACGTCTATTTTTTGCCATAATTTATAATATTTATTTTTATAATCGTTGTGTAAATAATTTAAATCAAAGCCACATATATTACTTTTTATTTTAATTGCACAGTGATAGCACCAATGATTATTTTTTTCCCTTATTTCATGTCCATGGGGGCATGGATATCCACGATAGTATCCTTGTTCATTCAGTTCTTCATCAGATGCATTATCAGCATCTTTTATATATTTAAAATTAATACTTTCTAAATTATTTATTATATTAGCCATCAGATTTTAAACCCCGAAGCTAACAATTTTTTGGTAGTGGGCATCTTATAAGTCTCTATTAAAGGTGTCCGATTATCTTTCGTATCTCCTATGTGCTGAACGCTGTGAGTGTCTGGGCATCTATATGTTCTTAAATAATAAACAATGCGGTGAACCATATACATTTCGTTATCAACGGAGACCATATAATATCCCGTAGCTTTATTTAATTTACCAACTGGATCTCCTGGCTTACTCTTTGCCTTATTTACTCTCCAAATTAAACCATTAGGACAGTCATCTGACAGTTCAAATAGTTCATTAAGCCGCCAAATTGGAGGCATTGGTTTATAATTACGGGACATAAAACTAAGAATGAGATAAATTTCTTTTTGATTTTAACTTAAATAACATTTTGTCAATAGTGTAATGTTTATTCGCTGTTTTTTACTGTCTTATGAGTCTATTAATAGAACGTACATTTTGCTCTAATATGTAATTTAGTTCACGACGAAAGTAAAAAGATTTCATTCTATGTTTTAGTAGAAAAATGTAACAAAAAAAATCTCCCCCAACTAGTGATAGTAAGGGGAGAAGTCCTTCCTTATGACCGAGGGGTACCCATTCCCTCAGCCTAATGATAACGTTCTTCCATAGTCATCTTCAACCCTTTCAATATCTTCTTCGTATAATTCATCACCATGTTGTAATTCCAAGATATAGAAATCACCTTTTAATGATTTTGCACGATGTAATGAATAATCAGGAATCTCAAATGTCATCTTTGGATGTGCTAAATGCCATTCATCATTAAGAAATACTGCACCAGCTCCAGCTGCAATAGTCCATACTTCAGATCTCCAATGATGTCGTTGTAAACTTATACGTTTTCCCTCATGAATACATAACATTTTTGCCTTAAACTTAGGACCTTCATACAAATCTTTATACCAACCCCAAGGCTTATATACTTTTAGATACTGTTCTTTTAAATCATATTCAATCTGTTTCTTATTTCGGCACCAATTGCATTCACATTCTTCATTATCTTTCCCTGCTTCAAGCATTTTAATTTCCCCTAAAACCTTATCATATAACTCGTCATGCCATGGTTCATGGACTTGGCTACCCAGAGATTCATGACCTCTATAAGCACGAGTCAATTCCAACTGGTGCTTCATCATATTTAATTCCTGTAGATTTAATTTCATTTAGAAGCTCCAATAGTTCTTTTCTTACCCTTTCTTCTTTTCTTTTCTTCTTTTAGTTCTTCTTCAATAACTGAATGACTGATGCCATTGAGCGTATCCTGGAACACACCTCCAAATTGTGAAGCGATATTTTCCCAATGGAACTGAGGATCTGTAGCTCTTAAGTAGCAGAGTTCTGCTGTCGCTTCGAGTTTTCCTCTATCTTCATACAGTTCGTTAAGGATGCTTGCAAGGTGATCAGCATCTGGGCAAGGCATTTCCCTAGCAAAAGTGGTGTCGACATCAACATGTTTGCAATCTATAAGTTGTCCATAACCCTCGAATATCTCCTTGCAAGAGGTGTGATTTGGCACCACCTGTGCAATCTTACATGCGGCGTGTTCAAAGTTGACCAGACCCCATCCTTCGCCCTTACAAGTATTTACTCCAACATCACATACATTATATATAGTGTTGAGCATATCCACCTCCACGTTTGGAGGATCCTGAGTATTCGTGGTCATTATTATTCTCCCATTAGGATCTAATCCCTGCTTGTGCATTTCCCGACTAAACAGAGGCATGATATCCCAACCTTGATCTTTCATTCCCATATGAAAATACATTCTGGTTTCTGGTTTTCCAACTGCAAACTTGGCAAATGCTTCACATGTAATGTCTATTCTCTTACGGAATTGATTCCTGTTTCCATTGAATACGATAAATAAATCTTCATCTAATTTTAATTTTTTCCTAGCTTCTTTCTTGTCCACTGGATAGAACTGACCTTCGGTAACTCCATGAGGTATTACTGCTATTGGCTTTGTGATTCCAGCTTTGATAAACTCTCTGGCTCCAAACTCGGTATATGAAATAATTCCATCCCAATCGTTAGCAGTATCTGTTAAACAACCAACCCAATTGTAGGAATCCATTGGTACATAACCTACAAATTTAAATTGATTATCTTTATGCATATCTTGTATCTGTTTATATTGTTCATTAACTATCCACATATCATTAATTGTGAATATTATGTCTGGTTTAATCTTCATTACTATTTCTCTAATACGCTCTTCTCCAAAGGGAGCAGTCTGAAAACGATTAGAGGAAGGATACATTGTGTAAACTTGCTGTAGTGGAGAGGGATCTCCCCACCAATTGTTTCCTAAAACTGTTATATCAAAATCACATTTAAGAAACGGTAATACGTTTTCTGTAACTCTTGCGAATCCTGTCTTTGCAACTATATCTCCAATCCATAAAAGCTTTGGTTTTCTTGTCATTTAAAGGTGTTATTCTTCCTTAAATATACACAATTTTGGAGAACGATCAAAGGTTCTTATTAAACGAGAATTAGCACCTAATTTTAAATATAAATGTTCAATTATTTCTTCAGGTCTTGCAGTAGGTCCACAGGTATAAAAATCCATTGCACAATACTTATTCTCTGGCCAGGTGTGTAACGAAGCGTGTGATTCTGCCAGTAAAGCCAATAAGGTTACGCCTTGGGGTTTAAATTTATTACCAGTTATCTTTAGAACAGTTGCATCACATAGTACTAGAGACTCTTCAAAGATACTTAGTAGACCGTTGTAATCATCTAATAACGTTTCCTTACATCCATAGAAGTCTAGAATCAGATGTTTACCAATGTGCATTTCTAAGCTGCAGAGTTCAATATATTACCATATTGCTCTATCCATGCCTCTTTGTTTAGTCCTACTTCTATTATTGAAGGATATGTAAGATATTTCTGGTCGGACATACGACACGCTATGTTAACAACTCTGACTCCTCTTCTATCTTTCATTTTATAAACTTTGAGTCCTAATTGATGAACACATACATCTATTAGAAGAGTTTCAAATCTGCTTCTACCTAAGATGTTGCTATTAGATGCTCTAGAAAACTCACAGTAACTAGCATATAACCATTTCTCAGATGCCATATAAACGTTAGATGACCCAGCTGGAGCTGCTTTTGCTAGTCCTATCGGAGCTGAGGCATTCTCATCAAACACTAAACAATGCTCCATCCAATCCATAATCTGGTTAGATTTGAGTATTTGTTCTCTATGATGCTTTGCAAAGAAGTTAACTTTCTGAGTTGTCTCCATTAGATACTCTCGCATCTCATCGCCAGACATATCTAATAACCAGTTAACTAAACCGGGTAGCATATTAGCAAAGTCTCCAAAGGGTCTACCTCGATCATCCATATCTATTAGTGTCCTTTGGTCGGCAGACTTACCAAGAAATGGTTTATCGAAAGGTATAGTTAATCTTCTTCTAGCTAGTCCAGAGGTAGGATCAGTAGTTTGTATAGGCTCATTAGCAGTAATCATTACCAAGCCATTAAACTTAAATGGTTTTTGGGAACCAGACTGAAACTTTCTTTCGTTACGTATCAAGTCTCTACCAGTAATAGCTTTCAATACAGATACAGAACCACCATATCTTTCTACATCATTGAATAGTAAAAGCTTTTTCTTATATAAGTTAGCTGTTTCAAAACGATTTTTCTCCAAATGCTCTAATGAGGAGATCATTGCGTTGTCATCTCCTACTAGTGCATGAGCCAAGTTAGCGTAAGTAGACTTACCTGATTTACCTGGCCCGACTATTTCTACAAATTTCTGTATGTCTGAATGACTTAAAAGCACTGCTCGTAACCATGCTCTTAATACTTGTACTCTATCCCAGTTCCCATCTTGAGTTTTCTTAAGCCATTTAATGATAGGCTCACATTCTAACTCTGGTTTGTAATCGTAAGGTAACTGTTGAGTGAAGTGCATCTCTCTATCGAAAGGCAATAACTCTTTGGTGTTGATGTTGAGGATGCCATTAGTGAAAAGTAAGTGGTCATTACCTTCATACCATTCGTCGAATATAACCGAGATTCTTAATTGTTCTACAATGTCGTTAACCAGATTCATACTGTAACCACTAGGTAGAAGTGTTTCTTTTACTAAATCCAGTCTGTGTTTAACTTCTCCTTTCATTTCAGTATCAGAAATGCTAGACCATAATCCGTTATTTCTGTATTGATATATGAAAAAACAGTCTTGATTCTGACTATATCTTAGATTTCCCTTATAAGTTTGTAGAAGTATCTGGGAGATGATATCTGATGATGGATTCTTTGGTTTCTGATCTCTTCCTCTAGGTATTGATAAAGGTGCATCAGCCATAGTAAGAGCTGGTCTTGCCCTGAGTTTTTTCTTATTATGTGTAGGCATAGGTGTTTCGTATGAAGATTTCAATTCGTTTGTTTGTCTATCTAGCTCTGCTTCTGGTATTCCTTCTTGTCGCCAATCCTGAGAGGGTTTCCAGCCATGTTCTTTTGCAATATGTAGTAGAGACCCTAGGGTTCTAGCCCCGCCTTTATCAAATCCTAACCATCTTTTTTGACATTCTCCTTTACGGTATTTATCAGATTGCTTCGACCACTTGTCCCATTCATCCAGTAGAGATTCATCTAACGCATGAAGTGACTGACCAATCGTTATCCAGATATCGTAGTCATCAGTAGCTTCTGGGGGTAAAGCCCACATAGCTTCCTTTGCTAACTGCATATCTCGCTCTAATCCTATTTTAGCGTTAACTGCAAAACCAGGACCCACTATTCGGGTAGTTTGAGCAGCTGGTCTACCCTGTCTAGCATTCTTACTTATGATTGCATTCAACAACCATTTTGGTAGTTCTGGCAGCTTATTAACGTATTCAAACCCTTGATTCTTAGCAGTATAGTAACCCTCTGTTTCAGGATGAAGACCCATCAAAACACCTTGATGTTTACTCCAAAGTATCTCTAGTTTTTCTTTAGGTGCTTCAGCATGCCAAGTATATTTATTACGTATGAAGTGTTTATGATCCTGTCTTAGAAGTTTATATAGCTTTCTTTCTCTACCTTCTTTACCACTGCAGATAGTTAAGGTATCAGGTAAAGCTTGATCCAGTGTTAATTCGCAAAGATCCTGTATTGCTTTATATACTGTAGGACCATCTATATCTACCCAGACTAAACCATAAGGATGATTATAAACAGGACCACCAAGTAAACCAATAGCCTTACAATTACCCTCAGACATCTCATGCTCTATCTCAGCCTTACTGAGGGGGTTGTTCTGCCATCCTCTTATGTAAGGGTCTTTATTCCTACCTAGAGCCGTCAACGGCCAGTCCATGGGTATATAGGAGAGGTCGAATTGTCCTGGCTTAATGGGTTTTCTTTGTTCTGTCATCAGATGGACATCGGAAGTTATTTCTCTGTGTATTCATTATCCTATCTCTTCTTATTCAATAAAACAATGTTATTTTTCTTGCAAATTATTAAGAATTAATCTTTAAAATTCTTTAACCATTTAGCTCTCAAACTCATTTCCCTGACTAGTTTTCTTGCCTTTATTGTTGTTTTTTTATGCTCCTTTTGTTCAAAGATTGGCGTAAAAGAATCCTTTAAATCTTTCTCAAACTTTATCTTATAATCTCTTTCAATTTTATCTAATCTAGCTTTTAACTTAGCATCAAACCACATCTTTTTTAGCCACTTAATTAGCTCTTCTATTAGTTCTTTAAATAGTATCTGCATCGTAAACATTACAGTTTTCTATTTGTGAATAATATTCTTCTACAATTTTATACCAATCGTCACGAAAAGTATCTAATAAGCGTCGTGATATTTTAAATATTTGTGTTCTTTTTGGAGTTGAAACTAGTATCGCTGCCTGTTGTACTTTTATACCCAGAGTCTGCTCTATGGCTATATCGTAGGCTGCTAATTGTTTACAAGTTTTTTTGAATTTCATATTTCCACCAATCAAATCTTTCCACGGTTGAGAGCCTTTTTCAAAATCCTTCGGCCAGAAACGACTGTAAGGTTTAACACTTGTTTTTAAGTCCGCTAATGTAATTTTATTATTTGCAATTCCTATTATGTCAGGAGCACCAGCCCACGCTCTTCCTTCATCGTCATAACCCCAGACACGAGCAACATCATCAGCACCTAAAGTAAATTTATATTTATCCAATATTGGAGATTCTGCCCATATCACCTGACTAAACTGATCTAATATCTTTGGCATACCAGCCCAGAAGTCTTTATATTCCTCATCTATTACAGGTTCTTTATTACCTTTTAAATATTGTTCCATTCCGAAGTGTATTGCTGTTCCTCTTTCTGCTGCCTTTTCTTTTACTCCCGGATTATTCTTAGCCCACATCTCTAACTTTCTTTTATTCTTTTCAGATGCAGTTTCTGAAATCATTGTAGTTACTGAAGGAGCTGGTCCTGTAACTAAAGGAGTGGTGTAATGTCTTTTACCATTTAGGGTAATTCGTGCTGGATTCTTATTAATTTTATCCAGTCTTTTTGCACCTAAATTGTTAATTAACATTAAAACATTTGGCTCTTAATTATAATTTATCAGAAAAATTACAAAATAACTAATTATTTTTTGCCCTAAATTATAGTTTTTGTTATGCTCTTAATAAGTGAAATAAATTTATGTCTTTGAATAAAGCTCGTTTCTATTATGGAGAAAAAATAGGAGAGAGATTTAAAGGTTTTGCGTATGACGATTATCCTATTCAAAAAGCAGATCAACATGAGGAAGATTTAAAACAACATCAGATAGATTACGTAAGAATAGAGTTATGAAATTAAGAGAAAATACAACCAAAAAAGAAATAAATAAGGACTGTACTTTATCTATGCCTGACTGGTCAGAATACTACGATAGTGTTAAACATTTATTAGGTCTTAGAGAAGTAGGATTTACTAGAATCTTTGAACATTTAAAAACAATAGAAGACCCTGTAATCGTAGAGACAGGAACGGTTCGTAAAGAAAATAGTTTTGAAGGTGATGGTTGTTCTACAGTTTTATTTGATCACTTTGTAGGTACTCAAGGGGGTACATTAATTAGTGTAGATATTGACCCTGCAGCATGTAAAATTGCAGATAAGTTAACAACCTATGCAGAGATAGTTGAAGCGGACTCAGTAGAGTATTTAGCTACCTTAGATGGTAAAGTTGATTTACTATATTTAGACTCATTTAATATATACAATTGGTTAGATGATTGGAAGGCTTCAGCACATCATTTAAAAGAAATATTTGCTGCAAAAAATGTTATTAAAGAAGGAACATTAATCGTAGTTGATGATAATTTATATGTACCAAAATCAGAAGATAGTGAAAGAAAATCTGGTAAAGGAAGAATAATTCATGAACTTATGCAGTCTATCGGAATACCAACGTTCATAGACGGCTATCACATAGGTTGGATTTGGGAGGAAGCTGAAGAAGAATGACCACATTAGTTGCTAATTTACCAGCTACAAAAGTATGGGTAAGACGTGAGTATCTCCGGGACTTACGAGATGGTCATGGAGAATATACTCTTGGTTATTGGGTTACATGTAAATCTCTTACAGGTAGAGCATTATATTTTGAAACCTATCTTACAGAGTATGGGGCGTTGTATGACAAGTTGCCTATCAGTGCTTTTCTTTCTTGGGATCCCGATCATCCTCATAAACCTGAGGCTCCTACACCTGATTTACCTTTAACTGATCTACAGTTTTGGAACGGGTTCGATACTGGTTTAACAGTTGTAGAAAAGAATCTTATATTCAATATGGACTTCGAGGTCATGACCAGGAGTAACGGAATAATGAAAGGTACTTATCTATTTACTATTGATAATTATCACGCACATAGAAATGAACCAGACTTCTACTTTGCAGAATCTCCCGATGAACATAAGTCTCATAACATTATTGAATTAGAGAATGGACAGATTGGTGCATTCCCAAATAATCGTTGTCGTATGACTGATCCTTCGTTGAGTAACCATAATTTAAAAACTCCAGACTTCAAAGTGTCTACTAGATACTTCAATGTAGAACATGTACCCAAATGGGGAAGACTAGGGGAAGTTGATGATTATTTCTGGAAGACTCCTAATGAAGTAGAACCAAAAGAGATAGAGCTTGATATGGAGGGAATAGATCCTGAAGTTTATAACGCAGTCGTAGCAGAAGCGGAGTTGGAGGATGAAGCAAGTATGGATGATTACAAAGACTTCAAGGATATAGGATTAACGACTTAATATGCCTTGGGCTAAAGATAAGGATAGGATAAAAGCTAACTATAAAAAGTTAGTTGAATATAAAAAGAAAATAAGATGTGAGCATTGTGGTGTCAGAGATCATAGAATTATAGATTTTCATCATACAAGAGATAAAGACGGAGAAGTATCCACTCTTATATATCAAGGATATGGATGGAAAAGAGTTAAAGAAGAGATAGATAAATGTGTTCCTTTATGTAGTAATTGTCATCGCATACATCACTTCAAGGAAGTTGCCTAAGCTAGAATTGTTTTAAAGTAACGAGTAGTTTGATGTTTGGTGGTAGTTTTCAAAAACTTCTTAATATGGGAGGGTTACCTTCAGGTCTTACTGATGCTGTAGCAGGGGTTGATAAAGAACAGTTTGCTACACCTGCTCAGAGAATGCAACGTGAAGCAGAGATACAAAAATTAGAATTTGATATGTTAAAAGGTAGACAAGAAGGAAAAGATAATTTAATTCGAGGAATAGGTACTTCTTTGGTCTCTAATCAGATGATACCGGGAATGGCTATTGGTAATATGCAAGGTTTAGTAGCACAAGGACAAGGAAATCAAATATTTCCAATAATTAAACAAAAAATACCTGCTGTTACTTTAGATGGAGGTAAAACATATTTTGATCCTAGAGATGGTAGTCCAATAGATATGAATAGTCTTCAACCTAAAGATTTCTTTACAGATTTTGGACAAGGAATTAAGGCTATAAAGGAAGCAAAAGAGCAAGGTGGTACTTATATGAATGAAGAAACTCGTAAAATGATGGAGATGTTAGAAGGCTCCTAATTTATTTTGTACCTTATTTGCCTTCAAAATAATTTCCTTAGCTATATCCCTATCAATACATAGTTCTGCTTTAAGATTTAATTTGTTTAATTTTTTATGTTGTTTGGTCTGATTCATTCAGTGTTTGTAATACAGTATTCTTTCTTATAGCAGCTACATCTTTTAATCCATTAGCATCAAACCAAGGAGCATTTTTCCAACTAAAACCTTTACCAAAAGTATTGTCAGGAGCAGATACATACCAGTGACAAGCAGCATCAGGTACATCTACTGCACATTTAGACCAGTCATCACTCCATTGGGGCACTTGAACCCAAAGAACTGAAGCTACTACCATTAATAAAATAGTTTTCATCCTTTTCGTAATGTAGCTTTAATCATCCAAGCAGATTTAAAAGCATTTCCACATAGTTCAGCCATATAATTTTCTATATCTATAGCTTTTAATTTACGTGCAGACTCCTGTATCTTCTTGGACATCATGCCTAAGTTTTCTAAATTCTTATAATAAGTCATTAACATCTCTTCTGGTGCATAGCTTTTCACATGATCGAACTCTTTGTTTGCATCCATCAAACCTTCATGACACATAGGTAAAAGATAATCCATTGATCTAATATATTCTCCTATATCGTCGAACTCTTTAAGGTGTAATTCGTACTGTTTCTTTAAAAATTTATGAACAGCCAAGAAATTATTTGCTTCATAGTTAAGATGAATTAAATGTGATTGTATCTGTAACTCATGAATGTAAGCAGCAAGACCAGTAAGAGTTTGAACAAAGGTATCTACGTTACCTTTAGCAGAAGTTTTCTTTTTAGCAGGTTGTTTTTTCGCTTCAGGCTGTTGCTGGTTCTCCTGTGGCAACGCCGTTGGAATCTGATTCTGGATGGGAGCTGGTGTAAACATTAGAGTTCTTTTTTTCTTGTTCCTCTTCATATAGTCTAACTGCTTCTAGCCTATCGAAGAATTGTTCACGAACTATGTAAGCAGCTTCTTCTTTAAACTCTTGCCATAGACCAGAGTAATGACCATGTAGAGGATGATCTGGGTTATTACGACCATATGTATGATACAAATGTCGCATGAATGCAGTTCTCTTATCCTGTTCAATAAGATGTTCTCTAACTTGTTCTCTGTGTTGAATTCGTTCTTGTTCTGTCATTTGTTTACGGATAGTAATTCTAGTATAGACACCATGCTCGATAGCACCACAATAAATTTCAAAACCTTAGTCGTCATGTTCATCCCATGGATCAGTTAAGTTTTTATTTGGTGGACCAAAAGCCATATAGACTCCGTAACCAGTAATAAAAAATAATAGTATCAATATAATAGCGACTAACTGTCCTTGTGGTGGCAAGCCTGAATAATGTCCATGACCTATCAATGGTTGTTTCTCCCATGTACCTGGAAGAGTGTACACGGATGGTCTGGAAATAAAGTAACTTAGCATTTTTTTAGTACTTTATTTAATAGTACTAAGCAGCTTTTAATGCTGCAACTTCAGCTTCTAATGTTTCTATTCTTGTCATTGCTTCTTGTAATGCTTTTATAGCTTTCATATAAAGTATTGAATATTTAACAGTTTTAAGAGTTTTTCCTTCATCAGTAGTTTCTTTTACTAAACCACTACATACAGTTTCAATTTCTTGTGCTACTACACCTAACATTTTTTGATCTGGATTATCTTTAAAATTAAAATTTCTTACTCTAACATTTTTAATATCATCCCATTGAGATTTTGCATCAACAATATTTTCTTTTAATGTTATATCTGAAGTACCTCCATAAGAGTTAGTTGCACTATCAAAATCTCCATTTGTTCTTATAAAAGCAACGGCTGAAACACCCTGACTATTATTATCTTGATCTCTATTACATTGTAAAAAATTCTCTCCAGCATTACTATCTCTAACAGTAGCGAAAAACATTACAGTATTACTATTACTTGAATCTCCATTTTCAAAAGCACCAACACCGACAGTACCATGACTTGAATTTTGAATAGCGTGTATCACTCTATTTGCACTGGTTCCCACACCAAAAGCTCCATTTTGTCGGATACGGGCTTTTTCAGTTGGATATGCACCTTGAGAGCTTGCTGTAGCAAATATGAGTGGGCCTACATCTGATCCTTCATTTTTTGCACTTATATATGCGACCTCATCTAAGCCACATTCAAACTCCATGCGAACTTCTGTTCCAGGAGATCCAGCTGCATTTGTTAATCTAAAAGGAATTACATGACTAGTATTATTAACATCACTTACATGAAGTAACTTATCAGGGCCATTTGCATCTGAATTTATACCTACGTTTCCAGCAGAAGATATACGCATACGTTCTGTTGGTAATCCACCAGAAGGTCTAGTTTCTAAAGTTAAATACCCTTCATTATTATCATTATCAGCACTATAAAATCTAATAGAAGCAGTGGTTTGTCCACCAGCATCAGCACCTAATACTCCAGTAGAACTATTAGCTGTAGTATTTTTATTTTGTAAAATTAATCTTGCACCAGTGGTGGTTGTATTTCCAACAAAATAAACATTATTTTCACCACTATGTTCAACATGTAACTTGGAAGCTGATGCACTTGGTGAGGTTGTACCTATAGATAACACACCAGACGAATCTATACGCATACGTTCTGTAGCATTAGTCAATGCAACTAAATTGCTGCCATCAGCACCAATCTGCATATTATTACCTGTTTCTGTGTTATTACGAAAAACAAGTTTTACAGCACTGTTGTCTGTATCAAGAATTTGAGTAATTGCAGCATCGTTAGGGTTATCAATATGTAAACCACAAACTGGACTTGATGTACCTATACCTACTAATCCAGCCGCAGATATGATCATATTTGTTGCGTCTGATTCTAAATTACCCCTTCCGACATAAAAACGAAGATCCATACTGCCTGAAGTGTTTGCTGATTCGCATCGTATTCCCGCATAGTGAGGTACGCCACTATCAGGGTTAGAATCTACGTTTTTAAAAGCTAAAGCTCCAATATGATCTCCAACACTTACACTTGTTGCACTATTACCTAGAATAAGGTCTGCACCATCTGCACTAGAAATTTCCATGAACCTAGTATTGGTGTTGCTACTACTAGGTTTTGTAGGACTTGATATACCTATACCTACGTTTCCAGACGAATCTATACGCATCCGTTCTGAATTATTAGTTGCAAACCTTATAGCTTTACTTTCGTAATGATAAAGTACGCCATTTTCATCTGAATCAATACCAACAATTAGCCCATCACTTGAACTTGATCCAGTAGTATTATTACTAAAACCAGCAAAGGAAGCATTACTACTTGCCTCATGTACTTGTAGTTTATTACCTATTGTTGTTGTACCTATACCTACTTTTCCAGAAGAATCTATACGCATACGTTCTACAGGATCAGAGCCTGTGGCAGTATTAAATACTAAACGACCAGGAACTGTATTATTGCTTACAGAGCCATCTACTACTGCTCCAATACTTGCTGCATGATTCGTTAAATCAGTTCCATCAGAACCACTAAAACGTATTTCTCCTAAAATATCATTAGTTGTGACTGCTGTTACACCACCGAGAGAAGTCGCTCTAGTTCTACCAAAATTTAGTCTGCAAGTAGAAGCAGCAGCAGCGTTATCATTTCTTGTTATAGATAAAGCAGCCGACCCATCTGTACCTTCAATTTGTGTTTTACAGGTAATATTAGCAATTGATCTTTCTGAAGTAGCTCCTATAAGCAACCTTCCAGACGAATCTATACGCATACGTTCTGAACCAGCAGTTTCTACTGTAAACGTATCGTCTGCTGGAAATCTTATCTTTGTATTGGTATCCCCTACATGAAAAATGCTGTCACCTACATATATATGTGTGGTTGCTCTTATATCTCCATTAACGTCAAATTTTGTGATAGGACTTGATGTACCTATACCTACGTTGCCAGACGAATCTATCGTTAATCTTTGTGCTGAGTTAGTTGCAAGAGCTAATGTGTTGGCTGCAGAGAGAAATAAACCATTAGCTGGAGCACTGGCTGTACTTGTAAAGTTTAATGCCTGAACTAAATTATCTATTAGTTGGGCTTTTGTTTGACTCATCTCTTACGAATATCACTTCCAATCTCTCTATTTTACTTCTATGATTTTTTCCTCTCCTCTAATTTATTCATTACTCGACTGTAAAGATGAAGCTTGATACCTCTATGTCTCAAAGCGATTAGCTTTGTAGCTGTCATCTCATCAGAGTAAAAAAGAATAGGCTCATCTTGTAGCTCGAAGTCGCCACTCATAAACTATTTGTCCATCATTTTTTCCAGTGAATGCACCTGGTTAGACCTGTAATAAGCAAGTCTTTCCTGTATCAAGTTATAGTAATTGATTGCACCATCCACCATATCTTCTGGGCTAGTACTAGCTGCTAGGTTCTCATTAGCGAGCATCCCAGCAGTTAATACAGTTACACCCCATTCAACCTTACTACCAAGTAAAGCTTCCAAAGGAGTACCATCATTGGTGAAACTAGCCAATAATCTAAATAAAGATGCTGGATCTCTACTTTTGTCTGCTTCACTCATGGTAAACCTCTGGAACTGCTATTTCTAATATCCTATACCAGATTAGTTTTGTCTATATAGTACTCATACGCTAAACCCTTATTACGATAGTATCTTCTACTTTCCATAAGAGTTATCATCTGACCTCTCATCTTTTTGAGCTGTTCTTCAAAGTAAGGACAATCCACCAGTGCAGCTTCTTTCTCTTTAACTTTGAGATCTAATATTTTTATTTGATCATCATAGTCAATGACTGTCTGCTGACAGACCTTATAAAGATGTTGGGCATCTTTAAGGTCTTTAGGAGGATCTATCTTACTGAAGAAACTACTTTGTAAGGCTGGATGTCGATGCCGCCAAGGGTTTCTTGGCAGGTGCAATGAGTTTTGGTTTATTGACTCTGTAATCATGGTAGATTTTGACTCCATCTGGTAATTGTTCTGAGTTGATAGCTGCCTGTAGCAAGGCTTCTATATTAGGTTCATGTGTGACCTTGAGTGGTTTGGAAGACTGGGTATCTTGGAGGACTTTACCTGAGGGAGTTTTTATCTGAGTATGCTCAGTTGTCTCCACTACTTTTATTATAAGGAATTTCTCTTTTGTTTCATCATCCCAAGTCTCCATTGTATCGGTGTTAACCTCTACCTTCCTTTTCTTCACATCAGCTAGAGTCCAGTGCCATACACTGCCTTTTATCTCGTTACTACCAGAGTAGTTTGCTAAGAATTTAAGTAGATTTTTAAGACTTTCGAGTTTAGATTTTAATCTTTTCTTAGTCTTTTTACACTCTTCTTCTTGAGAAGTGATCCACTCTAGGTCTCTCTGGGCTTCTTGACGTGCCCATTCGATCCCATCTATCTTCTTATTTCTCTTACCTATAACGGCAAGTAATTCCTCTTGTGCCTGTAAAACAATAGAGGGATCTTCATCTATTAAATTGTCAGATAGAGCGATTGCACGTTCTACATCCATTAGGCTGACAATAGATAAATCATTTAGATCTTTTCTAATTAAAGTTGTCATGATTTTAAGTTGATAAATTTACGATTAAACAGCTACAAAACTACCTAGTAGCATTGATGCTGCAGTTGCAAAGAATCCGATTGCGAATTCGACTGCGAAGTTAATAATTGCTCTGAACATAATTTGTAAGTTGAAAGTGAACATAGACCTTTTAACGTCATGTCCAGGACGGAAAGCTAGGAAGCCTTTGGTCGGCCTCTCTTTTTAACAGCTGGAGTTTCAGCCTGTATAAGCTTCTGAATTTTTTCAGTGAGCCATTCGGCTGTCTTCTCATCTGGATGCTTCTGTTCTTTTGCAGATACTTCTACAATTTTCCAGTAAACATCTTTTGGTAGATCAAGTAGTAGTGTGCAACCACTACCATCTATTGAATCTGAACTGAGTGTTGGAACCAATTGATTAACAATGGATTGATTTGTCTTTACTGACATGTGAATACCTCTTTGAGAGCTTGGTTGATTGGTACGCCATTAGATTGATGTCCACAGTATGGAACATATTCTTTTGACAGCATGCGGTGAAATAGATTCCACACATCATGTACGGTGTAAGGTTTGTCATTTTCCACGAGTTCTTTCCAATCTTTCTTGGGAGCATTGATGCCCTTATTAGAATAGAAGACTCTGAAAGTACCTTGACCTTTTGGATCAGTGGGAGGAAAGTATCCCCATACAACAACTTTGCTGATGAAAGAATCCTTCTTCTCCAAATCCTTTTCAAGTGTACTCTTTCTTCCAAGAAATTCATCAAATTTTTGAATCCAAGATATATGTTTACAACCGATCTGATATCCTTCGATCTCATCCTTAAGTAATGACTTGCATCTCAACTGTCGTTGATATGAAGGACAATAACAATAAGGAGTCTTCATCTTCTTTGGTTTGTCTTCCTTATCTTTTATTTCTTTTACATCTATCTCATCTGTCTCATCTTCTATATCAAATAGATTCTGTATTCTTATCTGCTCATGTTTAGGTCTATCTGGTAAACCATACGGATATACAACATAACCTAGAGGTGGTTGTCTAAACTCTTCTGGTACTGATGAGTATTTATTGGAGGTACGTTGTAATATCTGAGCCAGATCAGAAGGTTGTGCAAGAGGCTGATTTTCCCTTAGTTTGGACATACCTTCTACAAATCTACGTTGTAGTCCTTCTATGTTTTTGTTTCTCTGGTTTGCATAACCAAACTTGTAATCACCTTTGCATATCATGTATGCACCATCTTTGAAATAAACCTTACCTCCATAATTAGGATTGAGATATTTAAAGAAGTGAGGTGTACGATTAGTAAATCTTACGAAAGCATCTTGTACAGGCTTTGCATCTTCGATAAAGTTCTTACCATCTTCATCAGTGATAATTAGTTTGCCATCATCACGTTTACTAATCTTAGTTAGGTTTCTGTTTTCATAGTCTGGGTAAGCACGGCAGACATTGGAAATGGTATAAATCATTTCCTGAGCTTCATTGAGCTTAGTGGAAGTTAAATTGGTCATTTTAAATTGAATTGAACTAACAGAAAACCTGTCAGGATTTAAATTTTAGCATAAAAAAGGAGGCGATTCACATGATGCAAACCGCCCCTTTATTAAGAATTAATTACAACCTAGCGTCTTCGCCAGTAGCAACTACTTCTGCAGTAACCGCATCAGCACTTGGTAATGCTGCTGCTCTGTCACTTGGTTCAATTTCAACACCGGGAGCAAACCCATAAGCACCACCAGTGTCTTTCTGTTCCATCAAAGAGTGCATATTAATGTAATCATTAAATACACCCTGATCTTTCCAAGTAGCAGCTCGATCCCCTACTGGTATAGATAACTGATTCATCCACATTAATGCTTCTTCAGCATTGTTATGGATTGGTTTAGTATAGCTATCTACCCATACAACCTTTGAGTCATAAACTCCTTCTGATGAATAGATAAGATCAGGTTCAAAGATACAAGTACCAAAGAACTTCTCATTCATTTTATATGGAGTGCTATCTCCAGTTACAGCTTGTAGACATTCAGTCATGTCTTTTTCAAAGTCTTTCAATCTATCAGCGAAATTAACTCCATTTAATCCTTTCATAAGTAAAACGATTGGAGTTTTGTGACACCTTCGATTGTTCATATCAAGTATGTAAACAAGATATTTAGTTACAACTTCATACTTAGCACTGTAATGAGAGTTGGTAATAGATGCCGCTGCAATCTGACCTTTATCATCGTCAAACTTTTTCTTGACTTCGGGGTCATTAAAAGTTCCGATGATCTGTCTTAGACCAGAACCTACACCTTTTCTTTCTCTCACTAATAAGGGAGATCTTAAAACAATTTGTAGTTTTGGTTTATTAAAGAGTAAACCCGGAACGTTAGGGTTGTATCCTTTGTCACCTTTCTTACCAAAAGTATGCAGATAATTCCAAGTAACAGTGTTAGCATCAAAATCATCTATCCTTGCAGTCCAATCGATTTTACTGAGATTCTCCATTTCAATGTAGTATCCAGGTTTATCTGATTTGTTAACTGGTTGCATAGTTACAAACTTTGAGTAACCATCAGTAGCACCAGCTTCTTTAGTTAGAAAGAACTGAAAGTCGTTCTTTGTCATTTCTGTGGATGTTTCGTTAGCCATTGTTTCTTTAATTTTCATGAGGTTAATAAAATGAATTAGAAGGGAACTTCGTTATTAGAAGGAACTTGAGGGGAACTATCCCATTGACCTGGTAGACTGCCTAAAGTATCACCGATAGGAGTAACAGATCTTGTTTTAGCTTTTGGTTCAGCCCAAGCGTCACCGATACTTTCTTCTTGGTGGAAAGTATCGTTGTTGGATTGAGTGCTCCTCCTGTTCTGATCTACAGCTAACTTAAAGTCATCTACTTCGATAACAGTTTTAGTTACAGGAACACCCTGTTTAGTAGTGAACTTAGTTGTAGCTAAAGATCCTCTAACGCAGATCTCTTTTCTTTTCTTAGCCCATTTATTTAACTGAACAGCAGCGTTGTAAGCATCATCTACATTGCTTAGTTGTTCAATCGTATGACTATTGAAATCATCTTTACCCATTAGAACAGATACACTCTGTCTTGCTTTAAGTAAGCTAGGAGTAATTTCAACTAGATCTTTCTCTGTTGGATCAAATCCACACCATCCAAATAAATATATCTGGTTAATATTAGGAAAAGCTTCCGGCTCTTTTGGCACAGAAGTTAGTAAACCTCCATGCAATGTATAAGAGTAGGTCTTTTGAACTTTACCTTCTGGTGTAGTTCTTTCACCATCAGCATCATGTCTGACTCTTGTATTAGACAAAAGAAACGCATCACCTTTTTGTGAGTTGTTTATTGTCTCTTGCATTAACTTGGAATAACCAGTGAGTTGCAGTTGTAATGGTGCAGCCTTCTTTCTTGAAGCAGGGATGCCCACTATGCAAGTAGTATTACTTCCATCCTTTTTAGGTTCTGAAAGTAAAAAGATTTTAAAGTTTCCTGTTGGAATCATGGTCTTTAGAATGTGACGTTTAGGGTAGTTTTATATCATGCCGAGGATAAAACCTTTTAACGTCATGTTCAGGACGTATGTTAATGAGTTTCAGCCCAGTTACTTCCTACTTTGGAATCACCTTCGATCTTACATTTAAAACTAAAGAACTCCTGAGCTTGAGGGAAAGCATCTAATGATTCTTTCTGTATGGCTTTTGTATGTTCTGGTTTACATGCAAGTTGAACCTCATCATGTATCATTAACATTTGATACCAATCCAAACCATAGTCAAGATTTAGATTGGATGCAATGTTTTGATTGATGTTGATAACAACTTGTTTCATTAATAATGCCCCAGCAGATTGAAGCAATACATTTAAACCTTTGAAAGCAGATCGACAATGAAGTGCTCTCTTATCTAAACCAAGTAGATAACCACGTTCTGCTATGGTTTCTTCTACTTGTGTTTTAAGTTTTCTAAGAGCTGGCACACCTACTAAGAAACTATTGATAGCATCTCTGCCCATAGTTTTTAGTTTTTCTGGATCTTTTTCATTTGGATCAATGATAGTTCCAGCCTTAGCAGCACCACAGCCATACAACATTCCATAAAGTAAACGTTTGGCTATGTCCCTTGTGGGGACGCCAAACTGTTCCTGATTATATGTATGTATGTCTACTTCTGGATTAACAACCAGTGCTGCATATTCACCATCATCCCAATAGGCTAGATAGCCAGCAAGACAGCGTAGTTCAAGAGCCTTTGCATCTACACCAATCTGATCCCAGTCATATGGTGCATGAAACAAAGATCTACATTCTTTTCCATATGGTGAATAAGATGCAACTACCTGCCCAAGGTTGGGAGATTTATGGGAACACCTGGCAGTAATACACCCGTTGGTGATTACGTTTCCATGCATTCTGCCTGTATCATTGTTGACTAACTTTAGCCATGCATTATTACCTTCACTTATCTGTCCTAATCTTTTCTTGATTAGCATGTACTCTGCTAATGTTGAGGCTTCGGGGTATGGGAGTTTCCCAAGTATTTCATCGTCAAGTATTGGATTTCCTTTTTCAGTTGTTCTTTCTGGAGTCCATCCATACTTTTGTTGTAGACGTTCTGTAATCTGTTGACGTGATCCCGGATTGAATCGTTCATAACGTATTTTCTCAAATGGAACACCTTTCACATACCCCCTCGTCTTGTTGTTTACCTTTGGGGTAAACCAATCCGAGTGTCTTATGGGTGGAAAGATTTGTTGTAGTTGTTCTTCCAGTCGTGTTTGTTTTGTTCGGAGAACATCCACAAGATCAAGAGCTGCATCAATATCAAATGGAATTCCTTCTCGAATTTGTTTTTGAATGAAGATAGCAAACTCATGTTCTAACTTTAATGCAGGTTGTGAATAATTTTGTCTAATAATATATTTCAAAAGATTACACGTCACCATGACATCTTGGACACAATAGTCCAACATCTCCTGTGAATATTCGGAAAAATCTTTGAAATCTATTTTGTGATTAGATAAACGATAACCCCAAGCTTTTAAAGATGCGGATCCTTTTAAAGCAATTGGAACTTGTTGATACAACTCATCGTCTAGGTCATAGAGTACCTCCTTCGGCCAGATCAATCTTGTGCATACTAAAGTATCAATTATTCTTGCACTAAATGTTATTTTATAAAGCTTATTTAATACTGGAAGATCATAAAATAATATATTATGACCGATTAAAACATCAGCTTTTGATAACAATTGAAGTGCTTGATTAACTTGATCTGGTTTAAATTTGTGAGTTTGATTGTTAATTAAGTCATGACAAACGACACAAAAAGTATCTGTAACGTCGTCAAATAATCCGTTAGTTTCTATATCAAATACAAGCCATAATTCCTTATCGGTACTTGGCTGCAGGGGAAACTTCGAGGTTGTGACGAGCGAGGAATTGATCATTTTTATTAATCCAATTTTGAAACATTACCGCTACGGAATGATTAGGGCATACGAATGCCTTTCTAAAATCCGCAATCCCATAGATGGGTTGTAGTTCAAATTTTTTCTTTTCTGCATTTGTTTTAATGCAATAAAGAACATCATTAATCTCAGTGGAGATTACGTATTCCATAGTTCCGATAATCACAATAGATAAATAATAAATTAAAGTTCTAATTTGGCAATAGTTTGTGTTACTTTTTAGTATTATTTTTCTCCTCTTTTGGATAAGAGTAAACAGTTGAAGTCATGAGATCTTTTTTAATTACATGATTTCCTTTGTCGATAATCTTAAATCTCTTTTTATTTTTTGCCATAACCTGTAAACCTCTTTTCTTTTCTGCGTTGAGCAATAGCCTGAGCTGCCTCTGATCCAGCTTCTTGACTACCATGTACAAGCAAAGCAAATGGTTTGTCACCGAAGCAATGAGAATCATCATGATCGATTTCTAAACCAAGTTTCTCAGCTTCCTCTTCGGTGTACACTACATACGCAATACGTTTGTAAACTTCCGGGTATTTGATCAGCATGTGATCTAACTGACCCCCGTAGGATGCTGTAAGGTAGAAGTTGTCTGGAATCTCATTACGAAGTTGATACCATATATCAAGACATTTGGTGTAGGCATAGA
>FUFK010041601.1_pt1 | contig 36894 bp, 36 predicted proteins | sample 1021851 | NCBI WGS metagenome assembly FUFK01 (sample SAMEA51879418, study PRJEB19060) | metagenome | reverse complement strand
TTTGAAAGGTCGTGGAACAGAATCGGTATATTAGACTTAAATGATTTATTACAGGAAGGCTATTATAGTTTTTATAGAGCTTGGTTGAAACTTGATTGGAAAATGATTAATGCAGCCCCAGAAGAAGAAAGAACTGGAATTATAATTAATTATCTTAAAATCAATATCAAAAACGGAATTAAACGGGCCATAGCTCACGATAGAGACACTATTAGAATTCCTGAGGCATATTATAAGTTAAAGCCTCACGGAGCTGCCTATGAAGGTAAATATGATTTAAACTATCAAATAGATATATTTTTAACTAGAACGTTTGCATCGTTTTTCAATTCACATTATATGGATGTAGTTGACGAAATATCTAATTATAATAATGATAGATTAAATGAACATCTAAATGATGTTATGGATATATTCTTAACACCATTTGAAAAAGATGTACTATGCATGTTTTATGGTATAGATGAACCATTCGATAGAAAAGTAGGATTAGCTAGAATAGCTGAGAAATATAAAAAATCAATTGTGTGGATTAAGAAAACAAAAGCTAAAGCTTTACAAAAATTAAAACAAACTGAAGTAAAAGAAATTATTGAAAAATTTTTAGAAAAATAGTATACATAACTAATTTTTTATGTAATATATAATAAGACAATGGAACATAAACATATACTTTACGACATTGAAGATGATGCAATAGATAGAGGCGATGCCACTAATTTATCTGAAGCATTAAATTATTTTAACATCGATACATCGACAGATGATAAAAAAGATACTGAGAACCAATTGCATGGCGATGCACTTTATCATAATATGTATTATAAAGATAAAAAATATGCAATTAGACAATTAAAAATGAAAAATAAAAAGTGGCACAAATTAACTAATTATGAATATACGAGAAAAATTAAGTAGAATACAATATGAATTTAAATCCAAAAAGTCTCGTTATAACTCTTTTGGTAAGTATAACTTTAGGTCGGCTGAAGATATACTTGAATCATTAAAACCATTAAATGAAAAGTATGGTGTTTATTTTACAGTTAAAGAAAATCTAACTGTTATGGGTGTTGACTTTCCTATAATACATTCAACAGCTGTTATGGTTGATGCTGAATCAGGTGAAACAATTGAAGCTACAGCAATAGTTGGCGTTGATTTAAATGCTAAAGGACAGCAAATGCCTCAAAGATTTGGTAGTGCGTCATCGTATGGTAAAAAGTATGCACTTGGTAATTTATTATTAATTGATGATACTGCTGATGCTGATGCTACAAATTCGCACGGTAGAGATACATCGGTTAAATCTAAAGTGCAAAATTTACAAAATAAAATAGCAAGTTCTAAAAAACCTTTAATTAATAAAGCTAATATAGAACAAGCTAAGAAGTTCTTATCTAACGGTGGATTAATGAAAACACTTGAAGATAAATATACAATAACTGAAGAAGCTAGGACTGAGCTTGTAAATGAATAAAGAGGAAATATTAAAGAAACTAAAATCCGATGAACATTATTATGGTGATTATGGTAAACAGTTTCTTTCTAATAGTGACATAAGAGCACTATTGAATAATCCTCTTGATTTTAAGAAGCCTAGTGAACCTTCTACTGCATTTGTAATAGGAGGNTATTTTCATACGTGTATACTCGAACCTCATAAACTAGATAAGTATAAAGTTATTAGTTCAACAACAAGAAATACAAAAGTCTACAAAGAGCTCTCCGGCGGCGAAATATGTTTATTAGAACATGAAGCAGACTCTATTCAGAATATGCGTGAGAGAGTACTTGAAGTTGAATTATTTAAAGACTTAATACAAGAAGGCAAAGTTGATTATGAGGTTCCGGGTGTCACCGAATTAGAAGGAGTGATGTGGAAAGGTAAAGCAGATATTGTTAACCACTCACAACAACTAATAGTAGACTTAAAAACTACATCGTCGATCGATTCATTTCGTTCTAGTGCGTATAANTTTAATTATGACAGCCAAGCTTATATTTATTCTAAGCTATTTGGCTATGAGCTAGTGTTTATAGTAATAGATAAAAAAACACATCAATTAGGTTTATATGACTGCAGCGAGGAGTTCTTACAATCAGGACAGAACAAAGTTGCGAGAGCGGCTCAAGCTTATAATGAATTTTTTGGTGATGAGCAATTTGATTTAACACAATTTTATATTTCAAAAACACTTTAATTTAAATTAATTTAATATGGCAAGAACTAGAAAAATGACCTGTGATGTTACAGGTATAACTACAAGTGCAAGAAACTTTTATTCTAATCAGTCTCATGTTAAAGCTGTAGACAATATAAGAAGGACTACAGGCGCTAACAAGAATCAGCTTAGAAGAATGTTCACTCAAATAAATAGTTACTAATGGCAGGTATTGTAAAAGGAAGTATTAATTTATCTGCAATACCTAAGGATAAGATTATTGAGGGTAAGAAAGGTAAGTATTTACCTATTACTATAACGGTTAATGATGAAGTTGACCAATTTAATAATCAAGGCCCAATGATTGTTTCTCAATCTAAAGAAGAAAGAGAAGCNAAAGTTGATAAAGTTTATTTAGGTAATGTGCAAGTAGTATGGAGTAACGGTGTATTTCCAGAGCCGCCACCAAGAGATGGCCAACCTGCAATGCAAATGAATACTCCTAANGAAGAAGAACCAGATTTACCATTTTAGTATGATAAATGACATCGAGATTAATGGTTTCGATATAGATNTATTTAATCAATATAATCTTAAAGTTGGTGAGCAAGAGGGCNTTTGTCCTCTTTGCTCTGCTNACAGNAAACCTGCTAACCAGAAAAAGAAATGTGCATCTTATGACTGGAAACGTGGTCTTGGTACTTGTCATAATTGTAATAGTACTTTTCAGTTACATACCTTTAAAAGGAAAAACCCTAATAAAGAATATGTTAAACCTGAACCTATTACAAATACTAAACTAAGTAATAAAGTTATTCAATGGTTTAAACAGCGTGGTATATCAGAAGATACTTTAAACAAAATGAAAGTATCTGAAGGATTAGAGTATATGCCACAGACAGGAAAGAAAGAAAACACAATCCAATTTAATTACTTTATTAATAACGAATTAACAAACATAAAGTATAGAGATGGAAGAAAAAATTTTAAACTTGTTAAAGGGGCAGAAAAAATATTTTATAATATTGATTCTACTCTCGGTCATAGATATGTGGTTATTGTGGAAGGAGAGATTGACGCTTTATCTTTTATTGAAGCTGGGATTGATTCAGTGGTTAGCGTCCCAAACGGAGCTACAATTAATAACACTAACCTTGATTACTTGGACAACTGCATTGATTATTTTGAATCAAAAGAAAAAATCATTATCGCAGTTGATCAGGATGAGGCGGGAGAAAATCTTAAACAAGAACTTATTAGAAGACTCGGAGCGGAAGCGTGTTATACGATCGACTTCGGTAATCACAAAGACGCTAATGAATTTCTTATTCACAATGGGAGCGANNTGCTTGCTNGTATCATTAATAATGCTAGCCCCGTCCCTCTTGAAAATGTTTTAACATTATCAGATGTAAGTGATGAATTAAAAGAGTTTATCCAAGATGGTTTCAAACCCGGTTATCAAATCGGGTTGGAGCCTTTTGATGATATATTTTCAACTTATACAGGTCAGTTTATTACAGTAACAGGTGTACCAAGTTCAGGTAAATCTGATTTTGTAGATAGAATGATTATAGGATATTATTTAAAGTATGGCTGGAAAACAGCGTTTGCTTCTCCAGAAAACAAACCAACATTCTTACATGCTCATAAGCTTATTCGTAAGATAGGTGGATGGATGCCAAGAGAAACAGATATTGGTTCTGCTAAATGGAATGAAGTAACTGATGTAGTTAATAATAACTTTTTCTTTATAGAAAATGAAAGATATGATTTAGATTCTGTATTAGAAAAAGGAGCAGAGCTTGTAAAACGTAAAGGTATTAAGTGTTTAGTAATAGATCCATATAATAAAGTTAAAATGAATGGTGCTAGTAATATGAGTATTACAGATGCTACTATGGAATACTTAACAAGGGTTGAAGCTTTTGCTAAGAAACACGATGTACTTGTTATTGTTGTAGCTCATCCTACTAAAATGTATAAGAAAGAAGATGGTACTATTGATGAACCTAATATGTATAATATTAAAGGTGGTGGTGAATGGTATGACGCTTCTTATCACGGATTGCTTGTTCATAGAGATTATGAAAAGCAAACTGTAAAAGTAAAAGTTCTTAAAGTAAAGTTTCAAAATTTAGGTGAGAACCAAGCTGAAGCACATTTTACTTGGGATAAAATAAGCGGTAACTATATACCAATAACACAACAAATAAATAATAAGATGCCATGGGAAGCGGATTAACTGGTAGAAGTAAAAAAGATGCATATAAGATGCCNTTCTATACTTCTAGTTTAGAAGAAGAAACGTGGCAAAAATATTGTATTGATAACAATATAAGAATATCACCTTATGGTATACATCAAGAGCCGGGTAAATGGAAAATTGCAATTGCTTTTGGGCCATATAAAAAAGGTGAAAAAATAAATTTCTCACCAAGTGTTTATAACAAACACAATATATGGTCTGAATATTATCAAATGTGTAAATACTATTATGATAAANATACAAGATGAATACAGAGGCTTATTAGCTGGAGTATTATATAACGGTAAAGCAAAAGAAGATAGAACAGGTACAGGCACTAGATCTGTATTTGGTAGAATGATAAAGCATGATATGTCGCTTGGCTTTCCATTATTAACAACTAAAAAAATATATTTTAAACATGCAGTTACGGAACTATTATGGATTCTTCAAGGTCGTACTGATATGCATTACTTGCAGTCAAACGGCGTTAATTACTGGAATCCTGATTATGAAAGATCAGGTAGATCTGATGGTACGCTTGGTCCTGTTTACGGCAAGCAGCTTAGGGACTTCAATGGCGTTGATCAGCTTAAAAGAATACTCGTCAAAATTAAAAGANACCCAAGCTCGCGGCGCATTATGGCAAGCTTATGGAATCCCAACGATTTGGCTGATATGGTGTTGCCACCTTGCCACTATGGCTTTCAAATATATATAAATGATGGCAAACTTAATCTTATGTGGCAGCAACGATCAGTTGATGTTTTCCTTGGGCTACCTTATGATATTGCAATGTATGGTTTATTACTTCAGTTGCTGGCTGAAGGATTTGAATATGCTAAAGGCGAACTTATTGGCTGCTTTGGTGACTGTCATTTGTATAATAACCATATTGATCAAGCCAANCAACAACTTGATAATGATTTTAGGGAATTACCTAGAGTTGATTCTTCTCGCGGAATTACTTTGGTTAACGAAGAAGTAATATTACCAGAGTTAGATATGATTAAACTAAAAAATTATAACCCACATCCACCAATTAAAGCTAAATTAAATACATGATAGAACTACAGAAAGGTAAATACAAAATATACCATATACCCGGNGTTAAGATTGGTTGCACAACTAATGTTAAGAAACGCGTTGAAGAAGAACAGGGATATAAACCTGATGAATACGATATACTATATGAAACAGATGATATAGTAGAGGCTTCAGAAGCTGAAAGAAATTTACAAAAAGAACTTAAATATAAAACAGATATTAAATTATATAAAGATTTATTCCGTAAAAAAATGAATAAACATAGCTCATCACAAGCAACAACAACATTTAAAATATCACCTAATGATATTAATGCTGAATNNTTAANAGNNATTACATTAGAATTACCTGAAGGTGTATTTGAATTAAATAATGAAGATTATATTGATTGGATATTAACTAATGTACACGCAAGCCAGTTTGGTCCGGGTACGTGTTATATTTACAATAAAGCTTTTACTAAAGCATTTAAACCTAATAGCACATCAGCATTTAATAAGATAAGAGANTGGGCTAAAGATCGTAATCTNTATCAAAAAGGTGATAGTAAAACTCAGTATGTTAAATTAATGGAAGAAGCAGGAGAACTTGCACAAGCATTATTAAAACAAAATAAACCTGAAATAAAAGATGCTATTGGTGATATGGTAATAGTCCTTGCTAATCTTTCAGAGCTTGAAGGATTTAAAATTGAAGATTGCATTAATGAATCATTTAATGTAATATCTAAAAGAACAGGTAAGATGGTTAACGGAACATTTGTAAAAGATGAGTAAAGTAAACGATAAAATAATTAATCGCGTAATTGATAAGATTCAAAAGCGTGCTGAAGCAGGTTATAAAAAGTACGGTGTTGGTTTAGATAAAGATGAACAATCACTTGATACTTGGCTTAATCATCTACAAGAAGAACTTATGGATGCTGCTAACTATATTGAAAAAATTAGAGCTGTATTGATTGAAGAAGATAAAAAAATAAGTAAATATCCTGAATCTAGTTGGACATCAGATACTACAGATCAAAACTGGGATGTTACATATTAATATGGTAAAAAGAAGAAGTAAAAAACGAGGTCCTGTGCAAGCTAAAAAAATATCTTATGATGGTATTAAGTTTGCATCAGGCCTTGAAAGATACACTTATATAGCTTTAAAAAAAAATAAATTGTTTGAAGGATATGAAAGCGAAACATTTGAATTAATAACCTCGTTTCAATTTCCTAATACAAGTTATGAAAAACAAGCTAATGGTAAAGGCGAATATATAAACAGAGGAATTAAAAAAATTTTAGGTATAAAATATACACCAGATTTTATTGGCAAAGATTATATTATAGAATGCAAAGGCAGACCTAATGAATCTTTTCCTATAAGATGGAAATTATTTAAACTATGGCTTACGAAAAACAATATTGGAAAGATACTTTACAAGCCTCAAAATCAGAAAGAAGTAGATCTGACGATAAATTTGATCAAAGAATCAAGAAAAAGAAAGAGGCGGAAATAATGTATAGAAGACGTAAAATAGATAAAGAAATTAAAAAGTTAATTAAAAGAAACCCTATAAGGTATAAAGACATATTAGACATACATGAACGATACGGAATTTAAAGACATCGAGATACCTTCACTTCAAAATCATTATATTGAAAGAATAAAGTTCCATATGAAAATGCTAAATTATTATTTAAATGAAAATAGCAGGTTGGGAAATTAGTTTAGGATTATATCCAGGTGTATTAGTAGGTATACGAAGTTATCCTGAGGAAACATTTATAGAGCATGTATTATATATACCTTTTGTAGAAATATGTTTAACAATGCATTATGAATGAAGAAAAAATAAAAGAATACGTTTTAAAAAATTATAAACGTTTGTTTTCAAAAAAGAAAGTAATTAGAGATCAGCATGGTAAAGTTATTAGAAGAATAATGGAACCTATTGATCCTATTATTACTATTAAAGAAACACATATTGAAGTTAAAAACAACAAGGATGCAAGTCCTATAATACTTAGCAAAGATGTACAAGCAATTATATGAAATGTTATTAAAGTCTGCTGAAGCAGATAAAACAAAAGCATTACTTAGTTTAGATTTATTAAGTAATAAAGCTGCAGGTATTGGTGATCATTCAACGGATGATTATTATAAAAATGCAGAGCAAGCATTACAAATGNTAGTTGATGCTGATGATAGAATTAAAACATTAAATAAATATTTTAATGAAGGAAAGTAAACTAATAGAAATGCGTAATAAGATAGAGGTACTTGGTAACTCTATGAATAGGATAGTACAAGAGTTACATAATTTAAAAGATTTAGCTGTAGGTACAATGATGGTTACTAAAAAATTACCTGGCTATACTGAAGCTCTTGAAGAACTTAAAAAAGAAAACACAAAAGAAAAAGAAGATAAAAAGTAATGGGATTATTTGACGAAAGAATACCTTATAAACCTTTTGAATATCCTGAATATTATACAGAAGGTTGGCTTAAACAAGCTCAAGCTTTTTGGTTACATACTGAAATACCTATGTCTAGTGATGTTAAAGACTGGAATGAAAAGCTAACTAAATCAGAAAAAAATTTAGTTGGTAATATCCTTTTAGGATTTGCACAAACAGAATGTGCGGTATCAGATTATTGGACACAAAAAGTTGTAGGCTGGTTTCCTAAACACGAAATACAACAAATGGCAATGATGTTTGGTTCACAAGAAACAATACANGCTGTTGCTTATTCTTATTTAAATGAAACATTAGGCCTAGAAAACTTTGAAGCATTCTTGCATGAGCCAGCCACAGCTGCAAGGTTTGATAATCTTGTTAGCTATGATGGCAAAGATCCTATAGGTATTGGAAAATCACTTGCTGTATTTAGTGCTTTTGCCGAAGGTGTTAGTTTATATTCTGCATTTGCAGTATTATATAGTTTTCAATTACGTAATTTACTTAAAGGTATTGGGCAGCAAATGAAGTGGAGTGTGAGAGATGAGTCGTTGCACAGTAAAATGGGATGTAAATTATTTAGGCATATGTGCCAAGAAATTAATGGATTACAAAATGATTGTTATGAACATATTAACAAAGCAGCCAAAACAATGCTTAAAGCAGAAGAAAGATATATTGATAAAATGTTTGAACAAGGAGACATTGAAAACCTTAAAGCCTACGATCTCAAACAGTTTATTAGAAAACGCCTTAACGAAAAAATTGTTGAACTCGGTTACAGCAACCAACGGGAGCACTTTGAATTTGACGAAGTCGCAGCGAGCAATCTTGACTGGTTCTACCATCTTACCGGGGGGCACACTCATACTGATTTTTTTGCTGTTAGGCCTACTGATTATTCGAAAGCTAACGAAGGTGAAGACTTTGAAGATATTTGGTAGTTTATTATTACTATTAGGTTGTTATAAAGAAGACGGTATTAACTGTGAATATGTAGATAAGGTTTGTAAAAATATATCTTCGACGCAACAGGAATGTACATATTTAATTGAATGCATTAGTTTATGAAAAAATTATATAATAAGTTTTTAAAAAAAATAAGTAAAAATAAATTTAGACAGTGGAAATTAAAACAGCCTTTATGGGTNCAACTTTTAATTGAAATACCTATTTTTATATTTATATTTTGGTTACTAAACTTAATATTTAATCCTTTAGGATATAGAATAACACCGTGGTAATGAAAGTTTGTAATGTTTGTAAAAAAAAGAAAAAGCCTCATAAGTTTAAACATGAAGGTAAAAAAACATGTATACGATGTGAGTTTAGGTGGAAACGATCTTTTCTTAGATTGTTGGTTCAAGATAGAAGATTAACAGCAAAAGAAAGAATAGCTAATAGGCTTGGCTATATGGGTACAGCGTTTATAATGATGTCACCATATCTTTTACGTTATGATAATATAGGTATTATAACTTATATTATAGGCGGTATTATATCTCTTCCACAAGTTTGGGTGGCTAAACAGTGGAATCTTGTATTAGTTAATTTAAATGTATCTATAGGATACTTAATATATTTTTTAAATGTGGAATAATAATTGGATTAAAGGAGAAGATTATCCAACTTGGGGTGATACCGATGTGTATAAAAAAACAATAACCGGTGGTTATTTAATTAATGGTGAATCACCTCGTGATGCTTATATGCGTGTAGCTAAAACTGTAGCAAAGCGTTTATATAAGCCAGAACTTGCAGATAAGTTTTTTGATTATATATGGAAAGGTTGGTTATGTTTAGCTTCACCTGTGTTATCTAATACAGGTTCAGATAGAGGTTTGCCTATAAGTTGTTTTGGGATTGATGTTGCTGATAGCATACAAGATATAGGTAATAAAAATTTAGAAATGATGTTACTTGCAAAACACGGTGGGGGTGTAGGTATCGGAGTTAATATGATTCGTCCNGCCGGTTCTAAAATTACAGGTAATGGAACTTCAGACGGTGTTGTCCCTTTTTGCAAAGTATACGACTCAACTATATTGGCGACCAATCAGGGTTCCGTTAGAAGAGGAGCTGCAAGCACTAATATCAATATTGAACACAATGACTTCCTCGAATGGTTGGAAACTAGAGAGCCTAAAGGGGATGTCAACAGACAATCTCTTAACCTGCACCAGTGTGCTGTCGTTGGCGATAAGTTTATGCGAAGACTTGAAGCAGGAGATCCAGAAGCAAGACAAAAATGGTCAAGGCTTATACAAAAACGTAAAGCAACTGGAGAACCATATATCTTGTTTAAAGGAAATACAAATAAAGCTAATCCAACAGCATATAAGAAAAATAGTTTAAAGGTACATATGACTAACATATGTAGTGAAATTGTATTACATACAGATGAGTCACATTCTTTTGTTTGCTGTTTATCATCTGTAAATTTAAATAAATATGAGGAGTGGAAGAATACAAATTTAATATACGACGCAACTTGGTTCCTGGACGGTGTGCTAGAAGAATTTATTCAGCGGGCGAAGAATATGAAAGGATTCGAGAACTCTGTACGCAGTGCGGAGAAAGGGAGGGCACTTGGACTTGGTGTCCTTGGGTGGCACAGCCTACTACAAAAAAACGGAATCGCTTTCGAAAGTTTATTAGCGCAATTCAAAACGCGCGAAATATTTTCAAAAATACAAATAGAAACTAATAGAGCATCAAGAGCATTAGCCGAAATATATGGTGAACCTTTGTGGTGTGTTGGTACTGGATTTAGAAATACACACTTAAGAGCTATTGCACCTACAGTATCTAATAGTAAATTAGCTGGTAATTGTTCACCGGGTATTGAACCTTGGGCGGCAAATGTATTTACAGAACAATCAGCTAAAGGAACATTTATAAGAAAAAATTTAGAACTTAAAAAAGTACTTAGAAAAATTGGTATCGATAATAAAGAAACTTGGGATAAAATTTTGGAAGATGGTGGATCCGTTCAAGGACTTAAACAACTTGATGGATGGTTTTACGATGGACGAGGAAGATTATTTCAATCCAAAGAAAACGAAGACGCCGAAAAAGTAAAAGACGTTTTTAAAACATTTAAAGAAATTAATCAACTTGAACTTGTTAGACAAGCAGGTATAAGGCAAGATTATATTGATCAGTCTGTTTCACTTAACTTAGCATTCCCATCTGAGGCTACACCTCGGTGGATAAACCAAGTGCATATTGAAGCATGGAAACGCGGAATAAAAACTTTATATTATATGAGGACTGAATCCGTATTGAGAGGGGACATAGCAGCAGCAGCTATGGATCCTAATTGTTTAAGCTGCGATGGTTAACCTAAATTTAATATTATGGCAAAGCGATTTACATTTTCTGATGCTAAAGCAAAGATCAAAGAGTTAGAGGGAGAATTATCTAAATTAAAAGATAAAGCCGGGGATGTTATTCTCGATACTTCTGATAATGTGTTCTCTGCTAAAGAACTTAAACGAATTAAGTTTTTAGAAGCATGGGCAATATTAGGACCTATAGTTGGTATACTAATAGGATTAATATTTTAAATAATTAAAGGGGCCGCAAAGCCCCTTTTTTTTATCCCCCTATATTAAATAATCTTTGAAAAAATCCGCCTCTATTTGCAGCTAATCCTCTTCTATCTCTTTCTTTTTGACTTTCTTCAGTCATAAAACTTTCTCTTTCACCTCTTAAAGACGGGGTGAAATAACCACGGGGTTCATCAAGAGATGGCGTTGTTGGATTTACAGTATCCGTAATAATATTAACAGACGTATCAAGTGTTGGTGTTCCCGGCGACGGATCAGTAAGATCTATTATTTTTTTTTCTTTTTTCTTTTCAACTATTTTTTCTTGAATTTTTTCAGGCTCTTTAATATCAATAGTTAAGTCTGCCATAGGCTTAGGTTGGATTATTTCATAACCTTTTTTTGGAACATTTAATCCTTTTTCAGCTTTAATCCTTGTTCTTGCAAATTGGAACGGATCCATAGCATTATATGTTTCACCTGTAGGATTACCGTCTTTATCAAGTTTAGCAACATTTTGAATAGTGCCACTCCCCTCTTTCCTATAATACCTGTCTTTTACTCTTTTCATTTGATCTTCATTACCCGTGAGATCTAAAAGAACGTTTCCAAAAGCAGTATTGAACCTATCTTTCCTGTTTCGCATGAAGTCCTGAGCTTGCTCTTCACTCATTAACTTTCTGTCAGAAATTCTTTGAGCTCTTCTTTTACGTCTAGCGTCTTTTCTTGCATCTTTATCTAAAGCTTTTTGCCTTCTTTTAGATATATCTTTTTTACTTGCTAGAGTAAAATCTCCCCCATCAAATGATTCAACCCCTTTTTCCTCTTTATTAGGACGTCTTGCAGCTGCTTTAGTTTTATAAGCGCCAACAACTCGATCTTGCCAATCTTTATTGTGTTCTTTAGTATGTGCCATAATTATTATTTATTAACTTACTTGTCTTTCAACTTTATTAGCGGCCGCTTCCCACGGTAATTTAGGGTGACCTTCTATATACTTTTTATTATTATATTCTATTTTACCTCTAACTCTTGGATATTTACTTCCTTTCCAATAAACAAAATCATCATCATAATTAAGCTTACCAGATTTCATATCTCTTTGATGTTGTTGTTCGTGAGCAATAACTTTTTTCTTTTGCGTAGGCGATAAATTTTTATCAACCTCAATAGTGCCATCATTATTAGCTCTACCCATAATACCTTTACCTAATTGTTTTGTTTCAATTTTTTTAGCAGGACTAAATTTTTTACGTTTAAATTTTTTAAAGTTTATTTTAGGACCTTTAATATTTTTTTCAACATCTAATTGATATGGGCTCCATCCTAAAGCTAAAAATATATTTTGCCATGCGTCATTTTGTTCCATGCTTATAGCCCTTAAGTTTTCTGCTTTTTTAAATGCTCTGTCTAAAGGGATATTAGTTAAACCCGAAACATAATTTGCTTTTGCAAAGTATTGATAAAATGGATCTTCTTTATATTGTCTCCAATTTTCAAATCTTTGTGCTTCAATTATATCACCTATTTTTTTACTTACAGGTGGAGATATAGTTAAACCTTTTTGTATTAATCTAAGTGCAGGATCTGCAACTCTTTCGCCTTCAGCTTTTCTTTTTTGTTGGCTATAATATTCTTGGCCTAAATTTTTAAGAGCAGCAACTACAGCACCACTATAACCCATACCTCTTAAAACCCCATCAAATATTGTATTTGCAAAAAAGCCAAGTTTCTTTTCATCTTTTTCGTCATCTTCATTATCTGACAACAATAAAGAAAACAATGCAGATTGCAACCCTGAAAATATTATATTTTGTGCTGCACCATAATATAATATTTTAGATGCATTCGTTCTCCAGTCACCTCTTCTATTTATTAAATCAAGTGTAGCTTTTTTAGTTAGCCTAGCATATTGTAGCGGTGTATTAGCAAATGCTAATATTAATCTACCAATATCAGATGCTTGTTGTCTTGATATTCTATCTGGTCTAGATGATTGTTGTGTTTCTTCTGCAATTTCTTGGAACTCAATCATAGTTTGTTCTTCAGCTTGTGCAGGGTCAACACCTTGATTTACTAATTGGTTTATTCTATTTCTATACCAAGACGCACCACCAAAAGATATTGCAAAGCTATCACCCCATTGCGTTGGTTTAAATCCTAATTCAAGTAATTTTTTATTAGCTCTTAAAAACCAATTGCCTGGTTGTGAGTCCGCTATATCAGCAGTGTTTAATTCAATTTTTTGACCACCTCTACGATCTGTAAGAAAACTAGAATTCCATAATTTAAAAAAGTCTTCAGTAAATTGTTGTCTATTGCCCATAGCTTTAGCCATAGCTATAGGATTATTATGTGTAAAGTTCATAAAGTTAACAATAGATAATTGCTGCAATACAGCAGATCTAACATTAACGGCCATAATATTAGCAACAGATTGGTTTAACCAATTCATTGCTGAATTGAATTCTTTATCTTTACCTTGCTTTCTATTTACACCGGTTTCCATTCTAGTTAATACATTAGATAATGCATCAGTAAAATCTTCACCATGTAATTGTTTTATAACTTTCATATTTTCTTTTGAAAATATTTGTTCTTTATTATTTAAGAACTCAGCTAAAAACTCTTTTCTTTGTTGAGTTTGATTTGCAATATTTAAGTCTAAATCAATATTACCCCCTTCCCAATCTTTATATATTTCAGTATAACCTTTTTCTGTTTTAGTTATTTTAGAAAGATCTTCAGCAAAAGCAAGTAAATCATTATTATTAACAACAGTTGCTATTAAAGCTTCTTGATTAGATTCTGATATACCAAGGTCTTGATCGCCTCGTGCAAAAAGATACGCACGAACAGCATCTTCATTAGTATATTGGCCATCAAGTATAGTTTGTTTTAATAAGCCTTTATTTTTATATCGTTTTTTTAATTCTTTATAATCTTTGCCCAAAGCAACTTTAGCTGCTTCATATGCATTTATACCTTTAGCAAAAGGTGTCATTATATTTTCTTCAAAAAATTTCATTTGAGCTTCCCCTTCTTTGCCTGGTTTATAAAACGTGTATAGCAAACCTGCAAAGTCATCAGCCCCTGGCGGTACATATATATTTAATTTTCTAATTAAAGAACCTTTAGTTGGGCCTTTACCTTTAAATATATTAAGAGCATCTGTACCAATTGTAGAAGTTTTTTCTTTTTGTTCTTTTACTTTATCGTCTTTTTTTGTTTTAAGATCAGATATTATTTTATCTGTAGATTGATCTTTTGTTTTTTCCCCAAGCTTAGCAAGATTATTTTCGTTTTCTTTTCTAACTTTTTCTTGCGCTTCTCTAACACCTTTTTCAGATAGTATAGCTAATTGTTTTTCAGCAGGTACTTTTTGATCTGCTACTTCATAAGTTGATTGTTCAACAAAATCTAACCATTCTTGCTCAGAAATAAAGCTTTTTACATATTTATAACCTTCACTTACAGCTTCAGCTAGTGCTTTACCTCCTTTATAAGCTAATTTAACAGTTCTAAGGCCACCAATTAATAAACTAGTAGGAATAGCTGCAATATTAGTTTGGAGCGTTCCTGGGCCACCTGTGAGGTTTTGTAATTTTGCTATAACTCTATCTATAAATAACTCAACATTATCACCTGTTTTTTCTTTTAATCCTTTTTGCTGTGTACTTTTTATATCAGGAGTTTGTTTTCCTTCAATAGATAAATTATATTGTTCTAAAAAGTTTTTATTATCTTTAGTATTTACAAAGTTATTTAAATCAATACCAGCTTTAATATATCGAGCTAAATAAGATTCTGATAACTTCCAACCTTCGGGCATGTTGTTTTTAAGTCTACCTAATAATTTTTTATTAACTGTTTCTTTTGTTATCGCTAATGTTTTATAATTATTCATTAAAGGTTTAAATACACTTTCAAATGGTAGTCCTTGAAAAGCACCATCTAATAAGGCCCTCCAAGCAGGAGCTTTGTTTAAAGCATGCTCTATAGTATAACTTGTTTTATTATTAAAGTTTATTCCTTTTTCATATCCAACAAATTCTGCAGTATTATTCCACCAAAAATAATTTGTTTGTCCCGCTCTATTTAAACTAATCATTTGTAAAAATCTAGTATTTTTTTCAGCAACTGATTGAGCTTCTAATATATAATTATATATAGCTTTAGAAGCAATTTCACCAATCTTTTGGTTTGCTTCATTTATTTCTTTAGCCTTTTTAGGATTTTTAAAAATTTCTTCTGCAATTGTTTTAGGATCTTTATTTATATGATTTAAATTTAAATTTTCTATATCTGCAGCAAAACCATTTCTTTGTTTTACATTATTAAATAATTCTTTTTGTTTTTCAGTTGTTTTATTACTACTAAGCTTACTAGTTTTTCTATTGATTATAGCCTCACTTTTATTAACAATAACATTTGCTAAATTTTCAGGCAATAAAGATAAAAATGTTTCAACTGAATCATAATAGTTTTGTAGAGTAGCTTCATTTCTACCGTAATTATCTGTATTATTATCAAACCCTTTTTTCTTTAAAAAAGTTGGTAATGTTGCATCTGTAGCTTCTGTAAAATCTGATTCTTGCTCATTAGCAGCATCTTCAATTACAGATGCTGGAGTTGCTGGATCTAAAGCTTTTTGAGCTTCAATAAATGATTGTCTTAAATTAGCATCACTCTTTAATAAGTTTATTGCTTCATTAGCACCTAATGATACAGCTAATGCTTCAGCTAAACGTATTTTACGATTAGCTCTCGCTTGTTTATTTTCTAAACCAACACCTTTAAAATAATCAACAAATGCTTCTTTGCCTATTGATTCAAATTGAACTTTTTCACCATCTCTTAAAAATCCAGCTTCTTCAAAAGGATTCTTATTTGTTTTAACATCTCTAGCCATTTTCATTGCTTCAGGCCTTAAAACATTATATAAAGCTTCAGCATTATTTTCTAAAGTATTCGTAAAAGCTGCTTCTTTTTTTGTATCTTTGCCAAAAAATTTTCTTACTTCGTTATATAATTTATTTTTTAAAGTTTTAGAAATATCAGTTGCAAATTTTAATGCATCACCTTTTTCTTTTGCTGTCATTAAAGCAAGTTTAGCAGCATTACTTATTTCAGAAGTTAAAGTTTCGGGTAGTTCTATTTGTTTACCTATATCAATAGCACTTTGCTCTATTGCATCTTGATTATCAATAGCTTCTTCAATTGCAGTTTGTTCTTGTTCAATTGGTGCAGTTTCAGTAATATCAACCTGATCTTGCTGAGATACACCAAGTTGTTCTGCTAATCTATTAGCTCTTAAATTTAATCTGTTAGTTAAAAAAGTACCTAAATCTTGCTTAGTAGCATCGAACTCTTGAGTAACTAATACCGATGCATCTGTAACTAAATCACTTTTAAATGAATCTCTTGTTACAGTTTTCTTTTTATTTTCAGGTATACGATCATATATTCTTTTAGTAATTGATTCTGTTAACCCACCTATAGCTTGTCCAAATTCACTTTCTACAAAATCAAAAGTTTCTTTACCTTGTGGTGTTTTACTTAAGCCATCAATTATCATTTTGTCAGTATCACCATCATATTTTTCTAATAGTGCATTAACATCATTTTTAGGTACCTTGCCTTGATTAGGATTCATCATAAGAGTAAAAATCATTACTCTTTTGTTTTCTAATTCATCTTTTTGCTTTTGTAATTCTTGTTTAGCTAAATCAGGTGTTTCTTTTTTATTTATAGAATAATCTAATTGATCTATTTCGTTCGTTGTTTTAGCAAGATCTTGTAAATCTTTATCTGATAATTCATCAAATTGATTTGAAACAGTTTCTCTTGATTTTCTTAAAGATTCTTGCTTTTGCCTAATTTGTTTACCTATAGCTGTTTTAGTTTCAATATCATCAACTAATTCTAAATCATTTTGTAATTTTATTATTTCTTTATCTAAAGCTTTTTGTTTATCTGATATTTCTTGTGGTTGTAATATAGTTTCGGCTAAGTCCCTAAAGTTTTGGCTTTTAGCTTGTTCATCTGTAGCATCTTCTACTTTATTTTTACCAGCTCTAAAACTTTGTATTGATGTTGCGCTTCCACCTAATATGCCACCAACAATACCTGTTCTCCATAATCTTTTAGATATACCGTCGTACGCATCTTCATCTTCTAGAATATATCTATCCGCCGTCATTTCTGATAACTCCGATAAAGCTTCTGAAGTTCCTTCACCTGTAACGCCTAATACTACATTACCAATTTTTTCAACAGGAGAACTTATTCTTGGCATTTTTATACCAGTAGCTTTTTCTAAATTTTTTAACGTAAGTAATCTTCTACCTATACCTCTTGTTACTAGTTCTGTAGCAAATTCCGCTCCCCCTGTTACCGTTGAAGCACCCCATCTTTGTGCTAAAGTAGCATCTGGTTTTGTTTCCGCTATTTCTTTATATTTACTTCCCATAGCCGATGTAGCTAAGGCTGGTAAAACAATAGGGCCACCGTAAAAGGCTGCAACAATATCTGGAATCCCACTAGCAATATCTTCAGATAATGCAACAGCAGAATCGCCATATCTACCTTCATTAAAAAGATCTATAAAACTTTTTTCTTGGCCTGTTTCAGGATCAATTCCAAAATCAGGACTTAATAAATCTTTGCTTTCTGCTATTTTATCTAATACTTGCGCGGGACCAACCCCATAATCTCCAGCAATTTTTCCAACAATACCTCCTCCTAAAAGATTTATAGCTTTATTAGCAATAGCTTCTTTTTCTTCAATAGATTTTTCATCACCATAAAAAGTGTCAGCTGCAGCAAAAGCTAAATCTGTAGTAACACCTTTTGCAAATTGGGCTACTCTTCCTGCTGCATTTAATACTAAATTCATTCCCATCCCAACACCTCCTGGTATACTGTTTATAGCGTGTTTAAAGGCCATTTTTTTAGCCTGCTCTTCTTGTCTTTCTCTTTCAGCTTTTTCTTGCTCTGTTTCAAAAGGAACTAATGGTTCTTGTATTAAACTTTCGTAAGTATATAAATTTTTGTTATGTCCTGGCATATTTATATATTAAAAAATTCTCTTACTTTTTTTATAGGTCCAGCTTTTTTAATTGGTGCGTAGTTAAAACTAGTCATACCAGCAGGAACGCCGTATAATTGTACAGCCATAACTTTTGCTAATTCATTAGGATTATCCATAACACTTTCTGGAATTTCTGCTAACTCCTCTCTATCTTTATTTACTAAATAAAATTTACCTTCATCTTCTATAATAGAATTTCCTGTAGGAGCATTTAAGTTCCATGCAGTTAAATTCGTTTTAGTAGGAGCCGGTAATTGATTTATAAATTGTAAATTAATATTTCTATCTCTTTCGGTAACAGATCTAGCTTGATTCATTCTTGCAACATTTGCTCTGTCTTGTGCAGCAATTTTAGCCATTTGTAAATCATATTCTCTTTGTTTCCAATGAACCATTTGCTTATCTACAGTTTGTGCTGCTGTATTTGCTATCCACAACTTTTCCATTTCAAACTCTAATTTGTTAGCAAAAGTTTCATTAGCTAACTCTTCAATGCCTGGAATGTTATTAAGTTCATTTGCTGTAAAATCCTTCATCGTCGGCTGGTATTGACCGCTATTAGCCATATTTTCCATTTCATCATATGTAAAGCCTCCGTGATCTACAGCTAAAGATTTTAATCCGTCCATACCATTAGCATCTAAAAAAGCATCAAAACTTGATCTTACTGCAGTTGAAAATTCTGTATTTCTAAGGTCTACAGGCACGCTAGACATAGTAGCTTTGTTTGTAGGCTGGCCTGTTACAGGATCAATAGCAAATCTTTCCGTGGGTGTACCTAATGCAGTTGCTGTAGCTTTTGTTAAAGAAGCAAAACTATCGACTTTTTTAATAGGCCTTGGCATTTTAGCTAATTGATTTGCAGGAATACTAAAAGGCCCATCAGCACTTTCCCCAACAAAAACAACAACACCGTTTTCATCTAATTCTAGTCTTCCTTTACCTTCAATGCCTGCTTGAAAAAATGCTTCATTTGCTTTGCTATTAGCGTTTGATATAACGCCCTGCGCATTATCAGTTGCATACGTAGCAAAAGCATTTTGTAAACCTTCAAGTAAAGGTTTTACTTGGCCAACTTGGTTTTGTAATGTTCCATATAGTTTACCAAATTCAGCACTTGATATTCTTCCGTTTTCAAGATCTGTAACTAATTGAGAACCTCTATCTGCTAAATCCCTGCTTACACTTGCGGCATAGCTATCTATAGCAGCATACCCACTATCTGAAGGTATCATTAGGCCTTGTGCTTGCTGAGCTTGCATAAAACCATAAGTAGCTCTTCTTCTTCTGTCTAGCTCATTTTGTCTTCTTCGCTCTCTACCAACAGCTATACTTTCATCAATATCTCTAGCAACGGCTCCATAATCAAAAGGTTGATCTATAGTATCTGGCACTTCTCCAAATCCCAATCTCTGGGCAATCATTCCCGGTTTTGTTAAAGGGCTTTTTTTAGTATTTTCCATTATCCTCCTGTGTTACCTAATAATGATCCAATTTGGCTGCCTAATGGATTTACTAACTGCCCTATACCACCTAATAAAGCCCCAGTTGCTTGTTGCCTTGCTCGATCTGCTTGATTTTTTCGTAGGTTAGCAAGTGATAAAAGATCGCCTTGTTGTCCATATTGTCTATCTTGGCCCGCCATAGCTAAGTTCGCTCTTCCTAATGCAAATTGATTAGCCTGCATCTGGTTCTGCCTAGCAAATTGATTTGCTGCGTCGGCACCAAAAGCAGCAGCTTCATTTTGTGCAGCCATATTAGCTAACCCAAATTTATTAGCTGCATCAAATTGTTGTAAAGCAAATTGATTTCCTTGACCAACATTAAATTGTGCCATTTGATTTGCTTGTGTAAATCTATCTCTAGCAAAAGTATTTTGAGCATCAGCACCAAATTTAGCGGCTTGATTAGCTGCATCAGCGCCAAATTCAGCAGCTCTATTTTGAGCTTGAGCTGTAAATTGTCTTGCTTGATTGTCTTGGCCAACATTAAATTGTTGCTGTCCTAAATCAAACTCTGACGCTAAATTTTGTTGAGCAAGTTGGGCTCTTTGTAGTTCAGATTCACCTTGTGCTCTAAGTTGTTCATTAGCTTTTACTTGTCTATCTATATCAGCGGCAATACCAGCTTTTGATTTAGCAGCCTGTGCAGCTAATGCTGTAGCCCCACCAGCACCTGTACCTGCTTGTGCAGCAAGATCTTGTGATGCTGCTAAAGCTTGATCTGCTTCTTGTGCAGCCATTTCAGCACCAGCGGTAGATACCTGTAAGTTACGCATTGTATTAGTAAGGCCTGTATCTTCGCCTCTAAGTAATTGGCCAACATCAGTTTGAGCCGCATCATAACCAGTAGCGTCATACCCTTGAGCTTCATATCCTTGAGCATCTGCTAATGTAGCTAATCCTGCTTGTCCTGCCGGGCCTAATGTTCCGACTTGACCTAAAGTTGGATCATATCCTTGTGCTGAAGCGGGATCTAATCCTGTGAATTGTGCTTCTTCACCAAAATTTCTTACATTAAAATTTCTAAAGTTATCTCTTGCTTGTTGATATTCTTTGTTTGCGGCTCTTTGTTCGCGTCTTCTTGCTCTACCGCCAAATAAAGACCCAACTGCACCTATAATTTTTCCCATTAGTATTTTAGTATTAATTCATATGACGGTGTTTCATCAACCGTATATTCTGCATTTTTATATTTATCTAATAATATTCCAGGTTTTGCCCATGCAAATGCATATTTATAACCTAAGTCTTCAGCAAAATCTGTTGTAAAATTTAATAAAAGTTGCAATGCATCACTTCTGTCAGTATCTTTATACGATTTATCGCTAATTACTACAGCTGGAATTGCAGTTTTACTATTTGTCATCCATAACCACATAGCTGCAATAGGGTCATCGCCTTTACAGACTATAAAGCCCCCAAGACCTTTTCTTTTTTCAATGTCTTCATTACATTGGCAATTAACTTGAAAAGCACCGGGTAAAAAATCTTTTGGTATTGGTTCTTGTTTATAAGCCTCCCACCAAGACGGTAAAAAGTCCCAGTCAGATTCTTGTAATTTTCTTACTTGTAATTTCATATAATTTAATTTGATGAATAAACTGATTCAGAATTTATTGCGTATAATTCTTTTTTTGTTTGAGCATTTGTTCCCGTAAGTTTTAATCTTGTTTTCATAAAAACACCTTTTACACCAGAAACTAATTTAGTGCCATTAGCAGTAACATTACCCCCACTTACAGTATATGTTGGTTGTTGTGAAACTATTGGAGTAAAATATTTACCTTCTTTTTTTTGAAACGGAAACGTTATTATTGTACTCATTATATATTAAGATTGTGTTATACCTATTGTTTGATCACTTAATCCAGTAACTCTTGAATTAGCATTTTTTATTGTTATAGTACCTGTTCTTAGAGATCCTGAGTTATTGGCAGAAACATTTATATTAAAAGGGTAGTTTAAATTACCTTGATCAATTCCGTCAGGATCAATAGTTTTTGTTTGAGAATTACCATTTATAGTAAGCCAAGACTGGTCTGATTCAACTGTAACTGGAACATTTGCTTTTTCACCAGCTACATCCCCAATAACTAAGTTTGGATTTGAACCGCTAGCATTAAATGTATGTGTAGTCGGCATGCTTGCCGCCATAGCTGCATTTACTTCTCCAGCCCCACCTATTGTTGCAGTTGCAGTAGTTGTTGATTCAATAGTAGGGAGTGTTATTGTAAATACTAAATTTTCTTGTGCAGCATCTAGTGTTGAAGTAATAGTTGTATTAGCAACATTATATGTTACAGTTTTACTAGTAGGTAACAATACTTTAGTTGGCCCAGTAGCTATAAATGTTAAAGTAGCTCTTTTAAGACCATCTGCATCATAAGGACTTATTTTATAAGCAACTCCTGGGTTAATACCTGCTGGTAATACTAAAGTTCCAGACGAAACAGCGGCCCAAGTTAAATTATTTTCAGCACTAACATTACCACTTATAACTAAATTATTATTTGTTATAGTAGAGGTTACTTCAACAGGGTAGTTTAGTATAACATGATTAGGATAAGTAGTTGGCTTAAATTCTTTTAATTTAGCACTATTCCCCATACCCGCGCCATGTGCATCACAATAATAATATAATGTAGTAGGCGTATTACTATCTGTTGTAATTTGCGTGTAAGCACCTGCTGTACCTGGGGTACCTATATAGGTAACACCTGTAGTATATTCGCTTCCTCCACTTGTTTGACTAAATTTAAGTAAATGTCCTGTATTAGTAGAGTCTCCTTGCAAAAATATATTATTTGCATTTTTAACTAATACTATACTAGGAGCTTCTCTATAAAGTTCATCTAAATCATTAGATGTTAAATAAAATTTATTAGCTGATCCATTATTAAGCACTTTTACATACTTGTTAGTGTCACCGTGAGAGCCTGCTGCACTTCTTAAAGCAGTTAAAGCGCTAACATTAGAAGTTATATTTACAGGGTCTACATAATTATTACCTACAGCTGTAATAGTCGTATTTAATTGAGCAGTAGCATTAGCAAGGGTATAAGTAACTAACGCGGGGGCTAGTGTTGCATTTGCAACAGAATCTCCAATACTTACTGTTAATAAGCTTACTGTAAATATTAAGTCAGCTCCAGTTCCGCCTATAGTTACCTCTTTAATAGCATCTGCACCAACAGAAGTATATTGTATTTTAAATACTAAGTTACCGTCCGTAACGGCAGTAGGATTTGTTATAGTTAAACTAGAATCCCCAGTTAAAGTTACATCAGTTATTTGATCAAATTGATAATCTGAATTTTTGGGGCTAGCTGTTACAATCCATTCAACAACATCGTTAACCTTAGCATATACAGATTGTTCACCTTCAATAACAATATTATTAGCACTTCCCGCGAATTGTAATGTTATAAGATTAAAATTATCTAATGTAGGTGTGTTTCCTATAGTTGATAAGTCTGTTTGTAAAAAATCTAACTCCCAGCCAGATGTTCCTTCATAACTAATATTATTAAATGTTTTTACAAGACTAGGGCTATCATTTAATATAGGTTCAACATAAGAATCTGCGCTTGCAGCCCCATAAAAACTATTATAGTTTACACTAGGGTCGTTATGTTTCCATAATTTACCATCTTTAAATGTATAATATATATTATTTAAACTAATTCCTTTTTCTTGTTGAAAAGATTTAAAACTAGTCCACCCTTGTGCAGATTCGTCAAAAGAAATAGTTAAATAACCATCAGATGCTGTGCCAACATTTGTATCAGCAAATCCACTAAATCCTTTTCCTATTAAAGTTAAATTATATAAATTATGATATTCATCATAAGATCCAATAACTTCGTCGGCTTTTTTTAATGCATCTCTATAAAAATCTCCCATACCGTTACTAGATATTTCTACTAAGCCATTTTGAGATAATCTTAAAACACTACCTCTATTTTTATCAGTAAAGTATCTAGCATATCCATAATAAGCAAATGAAGCAGGATTACTTGAAATGCCAAACTCACCAGCATAAGGCGCTATTGTGCCTAAAAATTGTGTATTACTTGTTACAGGCACTGCGCCACCTTCAGCTGAATATATAAAATCTTTATTTATAGGAGATCTTGAAGCTTTATCTTCTTGTAAAACAACAATTTGTGTGTCATCTGCAAACAATTTTTGTACAGACCCGTCTTGTGGATCTAAAGAAATTGTTAATCCCCCTTCAGCTTCATTAAATTGGTTTATATAATTTATGTTAGTTCTTGAATTAAATAAACCACTAGAATGTATTAAAGTATTAAATCTTCTTTCTTGTGCAAAGTTTTCTTTTACTACATAAGCTCTAACACCTACATCAAAAGCTTTTTCATTAAAACCCGCTCTTAACCTATTTACTTCTATGTGTGTTCCAGAAGTAAAAGTTAATAATACACAATTATAAAATTGTATATCAATGGCGGTACTTGTAAGTGCTGAAATTAATCCCCCTGTAGATGTTTCAAAAAATATATCTAGATCCGATTCTACAGGCTCGGTTTCATATACAGAAACACCTGAAGTTATAGACGCGCCAGCGTCCGTTATTGTTGGCACATTAGCTGTTCCAGATGGATTATTAATTGATTGTACTTTAGTCAAGCTAGAAGTTATCTGATTTGCACCGTTTAAAATCTTTGGGAATACAGCAGTGTCACAAGGCGATATAGTTGAACTAGTAGACGGTGGTATAACAGCAGTTTGATCTCTTGGTATTTTATTTATACTATCACCTAATCTAGCAATTTGGCCTCCTGCTGTAACTACTGAAATCCAATTAAAATATTCTTGCTCTCTTTGCTTTACTACAATTCTGTAAGAATAACACCAATCTAAAGCTTGTAATCTATCTATTGTAGTTTGATCAAATTGTATACGTAATGCTTGAAAAGCCGCTGAAGCTTCTCCAGTTTTTGCAGAAACAAAAATTGTGTCTCCACCATTTTCAGATAATATTACCGGAGTTTGTCTACCAAATTTATCTGCTAATACAACGCCCACTTGATAAGTTCTTCTTGATTTAACAGACATGTTTTCATCCAAAGAACTATATTTTGCATCCGCATCAGAAGTGCTTTGTACGGTAAAACTAACTTGTGGTATATCAAAATTTTGCAAATAATTACCATAAACTAATCTACCCCCAGCTAATTCTTGTGTTTTAGCTTTTATAGGAACAGCATCAGAAACTCTTGTTAACTGATCACCTGGTAGTGTTTTAAATGGGTCTTGAGATTTATAAAAAAAGTTTACTGAAGTTTCTGTTGTAATTGCTTTGTCTTCAACAACATACAAAGTACTAGACCCTGTTTCTTTATATATAAGCTCTACACTAGTAATACCATATCCAGTAGGAATAGGAACAGATAATTGTACGGATTTTATTGCATTTATAAATGTTTCAATTTCTCCAAAATCAGAAATTGAGCTAGTATTTATAGTATCAATATTATTCAGTCTTGAAAAACAAGTTGGAGTAAACGGTGCTAATACACTATATTCGCCGTCTTCAAATTGATACCTATATGAAAATCTTATAAGTTTATTTTCAATGAAATTAGAGTCAATTACGCTTCCTGTTTCATCTAAATTAGATACACCAACTATATCTGCTGAGCTATATGGTGCATATTTAGCAACAGAAATTACGTTGTCTATTAACGGTAAAGTTGCGTCATTATATCTAGTAAGATTATTTCTAGCCGTTTCAACATTTATTTTTCTTGGAGGGTTTCTATCATCTGTAAAAAACAATAATTCATCTACTAAATTTATATCATTAATTAAAAATTTTTGATGAAAATTTAAAGATTTATTATCTACTAATACTATAGATTTATTTGATTTTTGGTTGTACTCTATTATTTGATGTTTAACAGTAGTTGGGTCATTTGTTAAATCATAACTATTATTATTAGTTACAAAATAATAAATTTTTTCATTACCATTATCTCTATATACGCCAATTGTTTTAGAGTTAGCGGTTTGATTATTTACAACCAACTTATTACCTAAAACATTTTCAATAGCTCCCATATCAGACCCCTCTGATTTGCTAACATTTATATTTAAAGCTTCACGATATTCGCCTGGTTTAACTAATCTATCGTCAAGATCTCGATTCATTCGGCTTGCGCTGAATAGCCTTTTAATTTCTGGCATACTTTAATGTTTAATCCACTTAGATTTACCTCTTAATACCTGGGCCATTTCTTCAATTTTCATATTAGAAAGACGAATTTTTGCATTACGCATTTTAGCACTTGCTTCTTTTTTATATAAAGGAGCAGCCCCGGCACTTGTAGGCCTTAATTTTGCTAAGTTATATAATATATTTGCATATATAGCGTCTTCAGCCATTTTAGGAACAAGAACATTATCAAAATTTCCATTATCACCTAAACCATCTGATATATATCTTAATACTATTATAGTTCCTTCTTTAAAAGCTGAATCAAAAAATATTTTGCCAGCTTGTAAATCTAAAACATAACTGCCATTAAAATTTTGTTTTTCAGGATCTAAACCATATCTTCTTCCAAAGTAACTATAATCATCATCATCATAATACCCATCATAATAATTTTGGGCGTCTTCTGATCTAATTATTCTATCAACCTTTTGATAACGAGATAGAGTATCAGATGTTTCTTTAAATACAGTATTTCCGTCGTTATCATATAAGTATTTATAATCTTGATCTTGTGCTACGGCTTTTGTTGGTTTAGTTGTTCTACTAGGTTGTATTGTTTTTAAATTACCAAAAGAATCTGTAAATGAAATAGTTACGTAGTTTACATAATCAGAGGGTAATGACATTTGTAATGTATCACTCAATTCTACTTCTATTGTTTTTTCTGAGTGAAATACATCGTAGCTAAATTCTTGTACAGATCTTTGAGCCCAAAAAGCCACTTCATACCTAGGTACTTTTGTTAACACCTTACCATCACCTATATATGCAATAATAAAATTATTTATTATATCGTTAAGATGCACTCTACTATAATATCCTGGTATAGCTAACCCTGTGCCACCATCTAAAGCGGAATAGTTATCTACATCTAAAGGTTTTCTTGATATTGCCATTATTGTTCAGTTGCTTGAATTTGTTGATCTTTACCTTGCCCAAAACCAGATACGTCAGGCTGTTTGATAGTTACTCCTGCGTATGAAAGTATTTTAGCCACTAAAGAGTGCTTTTCAGACGGGTGTAATTTAAAGTCAAATGATTTAGCAATTGCTGTATAATCATCTGTAGCTGGATTAAATACAGTACTATCATATATAGGTTCATTTGGAATACCTGCAGCTATTTGAGAAGCTGTTGGCATTGCATATCCCCATTTAGGTTTTTGAGGTATTTTTATATAATCTATATCAACACCTGTTGTAATAGTATTTGGGTATACTCTAATACCTGTTTCACCTACAAAAGTAAAAACAGGTTGAGTAGCTACAGGTGCTGTTAATGGCGATAAGTTAACATACTTAATTTGTTCATGTGCAACGAAATCTGCAGTACTAATTGTTGTTTTATTATCAATTGTATTAGAAATATTTACAACACCTAATCTATAAAAATCTGCGGGAAATTCAAAAATATTACCAGATTTAGTTAAATTAGCATTTGCATAAAAAACATTTATTCTTTCAGATGTATTTAATACCGGATCTGCAAAATCACTTTGTATATTTGCATTAAGTTCATACCCAGACTCTCTTGCAAAATAACTTTCAAATATTTCATTTTGTGCTTGATCAGCAAGCCTATTAAATTCTTCCGGAGTAATATATCCGCGGTTGTCTTTATTAGTTATTACTAATACGGTTTGATAAACATCGTTTATATTTATTGCCATTATTTTATTTTTAATTAGTTGATATAAGGCTAATTTCTTGCCTTATATCATTTTTATTAAGACAATTTTTTTGTAATTGATTTCATTAAATCAACGCCTTCATCTGTCTTAAAATACTGTGCTAAAGCACCATAGGGATGTTGATCAAAAGGTACTTGCATTATTTTTTTACCGTTAGAAAATCTAAATATTGTATTTTCATCTGTTAATTCTATAATGCCTAATTCAACAGCTCTATTTGCTAAATTACGTAACTTTATATCATCGTCTTTAGAAAGCTCTATAAATAAATTAGGGTCTCTTCTAGCAAATAAATATGCGTCTCTTTTTAATTCTTTAGTGCTCATGCTTGATACCGAAGATCCTAATTCTGTTCTCATTATAGCTTCTAAATGTTCTACATCTAATGTTCTAACTAAATTTAAAGCTTCTAATTCAACTTCAATATTTGATACCTCATCATAAGCTTGTGCCTCTTCGTCTACTTCTACCCATAATTTATCAACTTGCGGGTGATAAATAGACATTAATTTTTGTAAAGCTTGTTGTTGTTTAGAAACTTCTAATATACCATCTGTAAATACGATGTGCGATAAAGTTGCGTTACCTTTTTGTTCATCTACAAATACTGTTTTTTGATTTGTAGCGTATCTAATTTCTCTTTGTTCACCTGTTGATTCATCAAACCATAATAAAGGTTTTCTTGCTGTATGCCTTGATTGAATCGTCCAAGTTAGTGGAGCTTTACCTCCAGTTAAAATATATGTTCTATCTTTTATTTCCCATCCATTTTCAACAGATGGATTTTTAGTTTTTGTTTTCATAATATAATATAATATAATTGTTAATAAGAATTACCCCCGATAATACACGGGGGTAAAACTTATATAAATATTAAGCATTCTTAAATAATACGAAATTGTTTGCACCTTGAACGATTAAACATCTTTCAGATAAATAGTGCATTCTCATTTCATCTATTGGAGAGCTTGATGGTCCACCTACAGATCCAGTAACCCAAGACTTCATCTTTCTATTTTCAGTTTCAGAAGCTCTGTATCGGATATGCAAGAATGGTCTTTTAATGTTTTGACCAAGAACTTGATCATAAACAGTTGAAGTACCCGCAGGAACTAAAGCTCCTTCGATTTCATCAAAACCACCTCTAGTTGAAAAGTCGTTTAAGTATTTCCAGTCTGTTTTGTAGAAGTCATAAGAACCTCTTCTATAGCCTGTAAATCCTAAATTTAACGCCATATCTTCGCTATTGTTGAATACACCAAAAGATGTACCACCAGAATAGCCGCCATTTTGTTGTGCTAATATATCATCAATTTCTAAAGAAAGGTTTCTATTTAAGAAAAGCATATTCTCTTCAATAGCACCTTGCTTATCTAATTGCTTTAATACAGCATCAAAATCAGTTAATGCGCCGCCGCCACCACCAGCTTGTGCGCCAAATCCTGAATATACGTTTCCTCTTGCTTCAATAGCAGCGAAGAATCCTTCAGAACCTTTTGCAGTAGCAGTAATACTAGAATCGTAAAAATTTAAAGTTGCGCCAGTATTAGCCTGCTCAACGCCTTCAATCATTGACATTTCAAGATAATCTTCAAATCTCAATCTGTTTTCGTGCTCAGACTTTAAATACCATAAATATCCGCTAGCTCCATTTTCAGAAGTAACTTCAATCCAGCCAATCTGTGCAGTGTCAGAACCACTAATAGAATAGTGCTCTTTTAATATAACAGGGCTGTTTTTAAATGTAGCATAGCTAGGATCTAATTTTTCAGTAAAGTTAGAAGATCCTTTTGCAAATTCAGAACCATAAGCTAAAGCAGTTACTCTTTTAGCAGTAGCAATTTGACCGTGTGCTTTATAAGCTTTGATTTGAAAATACTGTCCAGATACATTAGTTACAATACCTTTAATTACAGGGAAAGCTGGATCTCCAACAGCAGATGTTGTTGAAGTTTGAACTTGCACCATAACTTGTTGTCCTTTTCTGAAGTTAACAGCTGTAGTAGCTTGAGACGTAAGCCCTAAGCTAGAAGGCTGAGAAGCTGCAGGAACATAAAAGTTTATAACACCACCACCACTTGCATTAGCTGCAACATTGATAGGAGTTGTTCCAGAAGTTGGCATAGTAGCGTTAGTACCATGTCCTTCTACATTAGCATATCTTGTATGCAATCTACCTTGCTCAGTCCAGATTATTTGATCTGAAGTTGAAGGCATTTCTGCAGATACCATACGTAAAAAAGAACCGATAGATCTGTTTCCATATCTTTCAACCTCTTGTTCGTACACATCTGGTAAAAATTGTTGAGCCCACTGATTAAAACTTGAATCAGTGAAATCAATATAATTTCCTGAATATAATGCCTTAGTTTGCGTTGGTTGTAAGGCAGCAGGAATTCCACTTGTAAAAGCCATTTGTAAAAAATTTTAAAATTAAGTTATTTGTTAAATTTAATACGCAATTTGTCAGAGCTGTTTCCTGAAACAACTTTTATTTTTTGTCCAGATGAAGTAAGTATTTGAGAGTTATCTTGCCTAGGCGTCATATCAATATTTTTTGCTTTACGAGCAGCTTCTTTTATAGCGTCGGCACGGCCTTGCTCATAAAAATGTGAAGCTATCTTATCGGCATTTCTACCAGCAAAAAGTGCTTTATGATAACCTTTGGCATCAGATATGTTCCCCTTTTTATCTAAATATAATTTAGCAAAGTTACTTATATCATCTTGAAACTTTCTTACTTTTAAAGGATTTTCAACTTTAAACCTATATTTGTTTTCACCAACCTGAAAATCAAAACCTTTGAATTCTTTATTAAAAACATTATCAGTTTTTTGTTTAAAATCTTCTTGTAATTGTTTCTGTTTTTCTAACAATTGCGATTGTTCGGTATAATACTCAACAGCTTCTTTGTATTCATCAGGAATATCGTTTTGCTTTCTTAACTTAAGATCAGCATAATATTTCTTTTTTGAAGTATCAAAATATTGTTGTGCTTTATACAATTCCTCTTTAAAAGCTAATTTTTTTGCTTTTATATCGGAAGGATCGTCCGCCTCATTATCATATGCAAAGTTTTTATTCATTAAAAAATTAATATCTTCACTATTTAAATGCGGCTTAGTTGTTTTGTAGTATTCATTTAAAAGGTTTATGTTGTCCATTTTTGAAAAATCTCTATTAAGATTAACATAATCTTCAAGTGATCCTCCAGTTTCTTCCATAAACTCTATTAACTTTTCTACATTTTCTGGAAGCTTTTGTGTTTTAGCTTCCGGTAATATTTTTTCTTGTTCCTGTACGGACTCGGTGTCTTCAGAGCTTGAATCCACTCGTGCCTCGTCAGTTGTATTTTTTTCATCTGTAACAAGTTCTAAAGGAGATTCTATTTCTTGCCTTTGTTCTTCTTCGTTACTTTGATTGTCTTCTTCTTGTTTATTTTCTCCGGCAGACTCTTTAGACTCCTCTTTGTTTTCTTTTTGTACCTCTTCGCTAGTTTCGGATCCGTCGCGTACAGGTATCTCATTTGTGCTTTGCTCTTGAACGGCATCTTCTTTTGGTTTTGGTGGATTATCTAAATTAACTTTATAAACTCCATCTGATTGTAATCCATACTCAGGATTAACTTCACCTTCTTTTACTGCATTATCAATTACTGCAGCTTCTTTTTCCTGCGTAGAAGTTTCTTGTTTTTCTTCTACAGCTTTAACTTGCGTTTCTTGTTCCATAATAATATATAATAAAAATGTTTGTGAAAATTATCTTGGTTCAAATCTTGATAAATCTATTCCGCCAAGAACATCATTACCTTTAGATTCAAAAGATTTTTTTGGTTTATTTGTTGCCGGTGGTCCAGCTATAGTACTTGCTGATATTTTTTTATCAGCGACTTCTTTTTGAGTTTGACCTTGCTTATCTACTAATTGTTTTTGAGCATCTAGCTCCATCGCTTTTAATTTAACATTAAGATCATACTCAAATTGCATTAATTCTCTTTTTGTTCTTGCTTCAACTTCTAATTTTTTAATATCAAGTTCATTTTCTGCAGTTGATATTTGAATTTTTGAAGTTGCTTTAACTTGCTCTGCCTGTGCTTTAGCTTCTTCGATTTGTATTTGAGCTTGCCCCTGTGCTTCTGCTTGGGCAACACTTGCCGCTTGTGCTTGTTGTTGGTCAGCAGCTTGTTTCCTAATTCTTCTAATTTTAAGGAGTTGGTTAGCTAACTTAGTATTTTTTATTTCTCTAATATCAATAGCATCCTCTAAAAATATACCATTTTGGCCTAGCGCAGTTTGTATATTGGCTTCTAATAATCCTTTTTCTTCTTGGTCAGGCTCTATTTCTAAAAATATACCGAAGTCATGCAAATGTAAATCTTTCATATCTTCTAATGCACCTACAGAAAATTGTCCAATACCACTTATAAAAGCTTCTCTTGTTGGGTGAAATTCTAGCACATCTTTTACTCTAAGAGATATAGCTTCTGCTAAACAAGTAGTTATAAACATACTCGAATCTAATATGTGCCTTGTGGCTACATTGCTATTTGCTGCAGCTAACTTTTGAACACCCACTAATGCTTTTGGATCTGGATCTGTACCATCTCTTGCTTCATTTAACCCGGTAACATCTCTCATCATTTGCAAATACTGATTATATGCACCAATTAAAATTTGCACTTGATTTCCTCCCCCTCCAGGTAATTCTTGTATTGGTACTTTACCCGGATTCATTTCACCATCAACGGTTAAAGATCTACCTATTATTGATCCTGTTTGGAAATACATGTTTAATGCTTCCTGAGGATTATAATTTGTACCATTACCTAAATCAATTTCTGCTAAGCCATCTGCGTCTAAATAAACCCCAGACGGTGTCATTCTTTGTATTGATTGCTGCATTTTTAAATGCGTAAGCTGAATAAGATCAGCATAAGGTGTCATTTTAGAAACTAAAGAATTTATATTTCCTTTATATAAACGAGGTGCGGAAACAATATAATTCATCATAACCTTATTCGTGTTTGAGTAAGGCCTAATCATATTTTTTGCTTTTTCCCATTTTAAAAGAACACTAGCACCTAATATATATACCCCCTCATATATTACTTCTCTAGTTTGTGCTACTCTTTCAAATCTAGTTCTTTTATCTTTAGGCGGATTAAAATCATCTTTTTTAATTATAGCTTTATTACCACCTGTAGTAGTTTCTTTTATTTTATAAACGTCATTTTCAAAAGACTTCCAATTAAAATACAATAATGTTACTGTATTATTATCTTGACCATCGTTATTATAAGTTGCAGTATTATCATAATTATTATAATAACTACTTTTCTTTTGTAATTCTTTTAAATCTTCAACAGATAAATCAGGAAACTGCTTTTTTAATTCATTAATTTTTATTCTTTTTATTTCTCCGAAATAATAACAATCTTCAAAATTAGGATCTTCTGTATATGACCATACTAAGTTTGCGGGATCGACATAATCTAATTTTATACCATCTGTATTATTAAAAGAATGTTTTGCCGCACCAATACCTAATACTGCTAAATCATAATCAATTCTTTTTTTAAGTTGATCATATTTATTTCTTAAAAATATATTTTCAATTGCTTGTTCTTCAGCTATTTCAATACCTTGTTTGTACTCTAGCTGCATATATAATTCTAATTCTTCAGTATTTTCAGGACCATCTTCAATAGGTATATTCCTAGCGTCTATACCTAACTGATTTTCAATATCTTGTAATAATGATTTAGCATTTATATCTCTTTGTAAATCATTAACAAATTGAGTTCTTCTACCTGTAGATATAGGGTCTTGTGCAAAAGCTTTTATTGAAAACAATCTAATTCTTGCATTCCATTAACTACTATATCAATAAACTTTGGAATAATAGGTACTGGTTTCCAATCAAGATTTAAATATGATAAATCTCCGTTTATAGCAAATTCGTCTTTATATTTATTTATTGATTGTTCGCCTCTAGCATATAATCTTAACCTGTGATATTCATCATTAGTTTGGTAGTATCTTCCTGATCTACTATCTTTATTAAACCAATCAATTTCAATAGCCTTAGCTACTTCTGTGCCATAATCAAAAGATTGTTTTATCTCATCAGCAACTGCTTGGCTTGGAAATTGTGTTTTTGATTTTGTTGTATATGCCATATTTATTTTATTAACTGACTTCTAATACCTTCGTTTTTATATTTTGAAAATCCAAAATCTAATTTTTTTGTTTTTCTAGTACCAACAGGCCTGTAAAAATGTTTTCTACACGCCATTATCGATAGCCCACTGCTAATAGAAGCGTCGTGAGCAGTACGCTTTGATATATCAAATTTTGCCCAATCTTCTAATGTTCTTTGAAAATACATATTACCGTGGCCGTTTTCTTTTTTACCTACATATTCTTCTATATATGATTCTATAGCCGCGGCATGAGCTTGTCTAATATCTTCTGAACTATTTGGTATTCCGCCTAGTTCATATTCTGTTTTAGATAAATTTTTTTTTAATTTATCAGGACGATTCATTGAGAATCCTCTATATCCTCTTCTTTTAAAATAATACAAAAGCCTTGGTTTATTATTTTCTGCAAGTATTGGCATTCCATAAAAACAACAAGCCATGAGTACATCTTCAAAAAATATTTCAGCGGTTTGTGGCCGCGCTACATATTCTAAAAAGAATTTATTTGCAGGTACATTATCAACCATAGAAAAAGTAGTTAACCCGTGTAATGCCCCATTTGATCCTTGACCGCCTACTGTTCCTGATATATCATATGAGTCGCAACCAAAAGCTCCTAACCCGTCATTACCAGGATATTTTATTCCATTTTTTTCAAATATATTATTTCTTAAATTTAATGGAGGTATCCAACTTATATAAAATCTACCATTTTTTTGAGGTATCCAAACAACTTTTGAATCCTTAATACCTTTTTCCCAATTAAAATTACCTCTAGAAACATAGCCTTTAGCGACCATTTCTTCATTATAATCTATTTGTTCATATATTTTTGTAAGATTAAATAATGAATTTAGCGTTTCATCTCTAAATGCGTGCTTTTCAGATCTTGGGAATTGCCTATAATATTCATTTAAACTATCTGAATCATTTCTTAAGCCATCAACTTCATTTTCCCAATGCTCGACAACCCCCGTGTATATCTTTTCGCCATCAATTCCTTCAACCGGTTCTGGTGGTGTATTGAATACAGGATACCCATACTTGTCAATAAATCCTTCGTAACCCCATTCCATAGGTAAGAACAAAGAATATAATCCACTTGAAGTCTGGCCATTCTTATTTCTTTTTGTGACGTCTGAGTCATAGTATAATTTTTTAAAATTATCACCACCTTTATCTAAAGCATTAGAGGTAGATCCCATCATACATTTTCCAACTATTTTGGATCCGAGCCTAAGACACGTTTTTGTAACCCGCCAGTTATTGAGGATGTTGTCCGGCCTCTCCCATTTACCCGATTCGTCGTGGACAAGTAGTTGGAGTTTCTCCCCATCGTAGGAATTGTCACCGGTGTTCTTCCAGTCGATAGTCGTATCCAATCCTGTTTGGGTATCCTCCTCGGAACCCGAGGCTTTAATGGTATTTCGTGTGAGCCTCCTTGACGGTATCTTGTACGATAACTCTGTTTTGGGACGTTCCATTCCGTCCTGTATCGGTTTGAAAAAGAATGGGTAATTCGTGGATATAGGTACCACCTTGTCTGTAAACATCTTTTTAGCATCTGCTCCTGTCTTAGATAATATCCCAAATCTTGAATCCTTAGTTGTTGTTGCAATATTGACAACTTCTGAACTCGCCATAAAGGAGAAACCAGACCGTCTATTCTTGAGATAGCACATTCCATAGGATCTATAGTCCAATTTGCAAGCCTCCCAGAAATAAAAAAATATTCTATTGGCATGTCTAAAATCCGGTGATCCGACATCAATTTTAGTCCAGTTGAGGTAGATATAGTGTGATCCTGTAATGAAACACGGAATCCCGTTGCACATGAACCAATAACCATCATTACGATAATTAAACTCGGAATCAATATATTTATAGTATTTTTCTTTAAGATCTTCTTTATGTTGCTTAAAATCATATATGGTTTTTATCCTGTTAAGTGATTGTGGTCTTTCCCTTTTAATAAATACTTGATCTTCTTTTTTTAAATCAGATCCATTTATTTCTTTTGGAGTTTTAGGTATTGCTACCTTTAGACCTTGAATCTCATATATATCACCTATTGTGCCATCTTTACTTATTATAACACAATCAAGCTCCTCATTATATCCAGGTTTAAATTTTTTATATTTGTTTTGATTTTTAATTTTTTTATCCTCTAAATGGTCTATGTGAATCGAATATAAATTTTGTTTATACATTATTTAATTCTATCTTCTACACCTAAAAACTTTTGAGATTTTTTTTCTTTTTTGTTTTCGGATAATTGATCTATCTTTTCAATAATTTTTAATGAGTCTTCAATTGCAACCCATTTTGCTTGTGCCGCTATTTTTGCTTTTTCAGGATCTAATTCTTTTAAATTTATTTCTTGTTTAATTACTTTTTCAAGTTCTATTAAAGCTTTTTCTGAAGCATTAATTACTTTTTGTACTCTTGACATATGTTATTTGATTTGATAATATTCTATACAATTTTTCATTTTCTACATTAAACTCGTATTCAGAATCAGGTGTAAACCCCACTATATCTCCACAGGACAATCCTAAAGAGCTTAAATACTTATTGCTATACACAAGCTCACCTAATAATTTTTTTTCTTTCAAAACGCTCCATTTAGAAACATCTTTTAATGGCTTAACAAAACAAAAATCATCAAAACATTTCCAATTTTTATTATTTTTATAAGCAAATAT
>FUFK010048256.1_pt1 | contig 36915 bp, 36 predicted proteins | sample 1021851 | NCBI WGS metagenome assembly FUFK01 (sample SAMEA51879418, study PRJEB19060) | metagenome | reverse complement strand
TCTTCTTCTATTCTAAATTTCATAATTACCTCGTTTTTATGTAAACTATTTTACACCTATAAAGTTAAAGGAGATAGAACATATGGGAAAAGTAACTCCATTAAAAATTGATGTNAATGACGGTAGACTGCCTTTGAAAGATAAAGGCCTAGACATGAAAGATTTTTCATCTGTAGCCGAGTTAAGAAGAGATCAGCTTGAAAAACTTGCTGCGGGTTTCAGAATGTTTGCACATTTTGGTTTTAACGAAGGAGTGGCAGGTCATATTACTTATAGAGATCCTGAATTCCCTGATCATTTCTGGGTAAATCCTCTTGGTGTTCATTTCTCACAAATTTCGGTCTCAGACCTAATACTGGTAAATCATGAAGGTGAAGTTGTTCAAGGTGATAAAGCAGTAAATGTTGCCGCATTTGCAATTCACTCCAGATTACATAAAGCAAGACCTGACGTTAATGCTGCAGCTCATTCTCATTCTATTTATGGAAGAACTTTTTCAACCTTAGGAAAATTATTAGATCCTATTTCTCAGGACGCTTGTGCTTTTTATGAAACTCAAGCTATTTATAAAGATTTTTCTGGTGTTGTTGAAGAAGTTGATGAAGGAGACCTAATTGCTGAAGCATTAGGAGATAAAAAAGTTATTATCCTTCAAAACCATGGAATTTTAACAACTGGTCCATCTGTCGATATAGCGCTATGGTTTTATACATCTATGGAGCGTTGCTGCCAAGCTCAATTGATGGCTGATGCTGCAGGTGAGACGCAATTAATTCCTCATGATACAGCAATCAAAACAAGATCATTTATAGCTAATGACGTTGCAGCATGGGCAAGTTTTCAGCCTGCTTTTGATATGATCTGTAAAAAAGAGCCCGATTTATTCGACTAAAGCACCTATAACAGCTTTGGTCTCTAAACACTCTTCAAGACCATGCGTGCCATGCTCTCTTCCATTGCCAGAGGAGCCGTAACCACCAAAAGGTGCAGACCTAACTCTAGCTCCTTTATTGATAGTGACCTGACCAGCTCTTATTTTTGAAGCAACTTCAACTGCATGAGATTGCTCACCTTGAACATATCCGGCAAGACCATAAGGTGTATCATTTGCTATCTCAATAGCTTCCTCTTCTGTTTCGTATTTAATTAAACATAAAACTGGACCAAAGATCTCTTCTCTTGCAATTGTCATATCATTTGTTACATCAGAAAATATGGTTGGTTTAACATAATAGCCACTTTCACAACCATCTGGGAGGCCAATGCCACCTGCAGATAGTGTTGCACCTTCATCAATACCAATTTGTATCATCCTTTGAACTTTCTCATATTGAGCCTTATTAGAAATTGGTCCCATTTTTGTATCAGGATCAAAAGGATCTCCAACTTTCATAGCATTTGCAGTATTCGCAGCAACCTCTACTGCTTTTTCATAATTTTTGGATGAGACAAGCATTCTAGTAGGCGCATTACATGATTGTCCAGTATTAAGGAAGCATGATGAAACTCCAGCAGATACAGCCTTCTCAAGGTCTGCATCATCAAGAACTATATTTGCAGACTTTCCACCAAGTTCCTGAGCAACTCTTTTCACTGTTGGAGCAGATGCTTGAGCAACTGCAACTCCTGCTCGTGTCGATCCGGTAAAATGCATCATATCTATATCTTTGTGCTCTGACATAGAAGCACCAACAACAGGACCCATTCCATTTACTAGATTAAATATTCCAGCTGGCACACCGGCAGCATGAATAATTTCAGCAAGAATAATTCCACAGAAAGGAGTTATTTCACTGGGTTTAAGTACCATTGTACATCCTGCTGCTATGCCCGATGCCACTTTTGTACACATCTGGTTCATTGGCCAATTCCATGGAGTAATCATTCCTACCACCCCAACAGGTTCTTTGCGAACAAGATAACCATCTTTTTCATACTCAAATTCATAATTTTTAAGGACATTAAGGGTATCTTTAAAATGGGTAAGGCCAGAGGCAACTTGAGCAACCTGAGATAACCATATTGGAGCACCCATTTCCTTAGATATTGTCTCGGCTAATTCCTCAGATCTTTTTTCGTATTCTGCAATGATATTCTCTAAGATTTGGACTCTTTCCTCTTTAGTTGAAAAACTAAAATCAACAAAGGCTGTTTTAGCCGCAGCCACAGCATCATCAACATCATCAGAGTTTCCTGCAGTTATAACTCCAAGAACCGAATCATCTGAAGGGTTCATAACTTCAATTGTTTCTGTTGAATGAGAATCAACCCATTCTCCATTTATATACATTTGTAATTTTTCTAACATAACTACCTCTTTAAATCGTCAAAAGATTATAACCTATAAATATTTCTAGTTTTAGAATTAAATGTTAACGTAAGTCTATGTTACAAAGAATCTGATTAAGTAGTTTTTTTCTAGATTCTTCAATCTTTTGGCTATGATCATTATTTTTTCTGAGGACTAGTTGATCGCCAATTTTAGATCTAAAAATGAAACCTTTATTTAGATACAAATCTATATGATTCTTATATCTCTCAGGCGTTACTACTTTTTCTGGGAAAAGCGTAGTAACTATTTTCCCTGATGAAATAGATTCTGAAATCATCATGGCGCTATCTTCAGTTACAAAAATAAAGTCAGATAGCGAGAATAAGTCTCGAAGGTTTGCATTCTCTCCACCTCTATGAAACCAAATAGATCTTTTAGATAAGTTATTAAGATTTTCTCTCAAAATATTTTCATGATTTTCTTTTGATCTTCTTGAAGTTACACATATCAATTGTTTTTTATTTTTTTTTGTAAGTGTATTCATAGTTTCTATAATATTTTTTACGTCTCGATCTAGGTACTCATATCCCATACCATTTCCACCGAATAAAAGAAGTATATTTTTTTCAACTTCGTTATTGCTCATGCATGCTTTTGGTGAGTATTTGTTTGGGGTTACATCATAGACAATATTGTTTTCAGAATTTGAATATCTTTGAGCAGTAAGATGAGCGTTAAAGAGTTCTGACTTAATTCCTCTTGGAGAACCTAATTGAATATTAGGTATACCATGCAGCTTGGAAAGTGCCGCATTTATAAAAAATGTATTACCTCCAGAAGCAATTAAAAGATCATATCCNCTAACATCAATTTTTTTAAAAAAACTCACTATTAATTTTGAATTAAAATTTGTTAGGTTTTTGCAAAGCATTCTTGAAATAATCCTAAATAGAAATCTGAAAGCATTTATTCTCCAGTGCATTTCAATAATTGTATATTTAACTCCAATATTTTCATTGAGGAGTGCGCATATCCCAATAGACTGATTAAAGTGACCTGGTATTTGATCACTTATGATTAAAACTTTTTTCATCTTAGGAGTTTGATCATTTACAGGATTATTATTCTTAATTACAAAGAGTCATTATTTGCAATTACATCAAGTTTAAATATGTCATCCTNATGTCTTTTATAAGAAAATTTTCCACCGGCAGATCTTATCAAAGATAAGCCTGCAGCAACATCCCATAAAAAAATACCGCTCTCTTGATATTGGTCAAACTGCCCAGATGCCACATAGGCACAGGACATTGCCGCAGAACCAATCATTCTTACTTTTTTCCATTTTAATANGTTCTCAGAAAATCCTTGGATAAAATTTTGATCAAAATTGCCTTTAGCAGGGAATCCTGTTGCGAGGGTTGCTTTAGAAGTTTCTTTAACAGAAGATACTTGTATTTCATAACCATTGAGCTTTGCTTTTGAGTTGATAGTACTTTCATAAATATCATCCCTATTAAAGTCATTTATTAAGCCTAAAACTATTTCATCGTTATATATAAGTGCAATGGATATACAACATATTGGGAAATCCCTTGAATAATTTGAAGTTCCATCAAGCGGATCGACAACCCAAAACGTATTTCCAAGCTCCATATTTGCTCCAGATTCTTCACCAAGAATTGGATACTCTGAATTAGCCTCAAGATATTTTTTAATGGCTGACTCAGACTCTAAATCAGCTTTGAGTTTAATATCTCTTCCTTCATCAGAAAGGACCTTGTTAAATTTTTCCTTATTTGAAATTAAAATTTTTGAGGCAATTAGAGAAGCCTCTTTCGCAATATTGAGTTCAGTATTGAAATTACTCATCGCCAATTCTTGAATAAAGTTTTATCTATCAATTGTAATTGAAATTAAGGTTTTCTCCATAAATAAGAGAGTTTACCTTCACAAACTGGTAATTTAAAATATTGGTTGAAGGTAGTCTTCTGCCAAATTAAAAAAACTAAAATGAAGGGAGTCATATTTGATTTAGATGGAGTACTTATAGACTCTCGTGAGAATATGTCTTATGCATGGAGCATGGTAAAGCATCACTGCAAAATAGATATTTCATTTGAAAAATATTTTGATGAAATTGGTAAACCCTTTAAGGACATTTTGCGTGCAATTGGAGTTCCTGAAGCGAATTATGAGCAAGTAGAAAAGATTTATAACTCATATGCAAATGATTCTTGTGACAAAATAAATATTTATGATGGTGTAAAGGATACTCTAAGTCTTTTAAAGAAAAACTATCTCCTTGCTATTGTTACATCCAAGCCAAAAGAGAGAACAGATCTCATATTAAATAGGCTACCATTTTTTGATTTTGTAAGTTGTCCTAGCGAAAGCCTTAATGGCAAGCCATCACCTGACCAAATGCTATATACTCTGAGAAAACTAAGATTAAATCCTGATGAAGTTATTTACGTTGGGGATATGAAGACAGATTATGATTGTGCTCACGCAGCTGGTGTAAAATTTGTTCATGCTAAATATGGATATGGTGATGTTAAATGCAATTACAAAGTAGATCGACTATCAGATCTCCCAAAATTATTGGTTTAATTCCAGCTCGATGGCAATCTTCACGTTTTGAAGGTAAGCCTCTCAAGCTAATAAATGGCAAGCCGATGATAGAGAGAGTATATAATCAATGTTCCCTTGTAGAATCACTTGATAAAGTAATAGTGCTCACCGATGATGATCGAATACAGGAGTTCTGTGAAGAGAATTCAATACCTTATTTGAGAGTTGATGATGATTGTGAAACAGGTACAGATAGATGCGCAAAAGCTATTGAATCCATAGAGGCAGACTTTTTTGTAAATATCCAGGGAGATGAGCCTGTAATTGATCCTGGCTCAATTGATTTACTAATTAAGAATTTTTTAGGAAATGACAGAAGCGCAAATGTGTCATCCAGATCAGAAATTAGAATTGGGAATGCATATACAGAAATAAAAGATGATAAAAAGTTGCATGATAAAAATGTTGTAAAAGTTGTTTTTGATAAAAATAAAAAGGCTCTTTTTTTCTCAAGATATCCGTTGCCATTTCTTAAGGGAAAATCAGGAAAATTTTTCCAACAACTTGGGTTATATATTTATTCTAAAGAGGCTCTTAATCTTTTTTCAAAACTGCCGAGTCTTTCGNTAGAAAAATCAGAGNAGGTTGAATTATTGAGATTTTTGGAGCATGGGTACTCAGTNGAAATGACTAAAGTTAGAGATGTTGGTCTATCTGTAGATATTCCTGAAGATATTAAACTAGTTGAGGACTACCTTAATAAATTAAAAAAATAATTAGTAAACTGGAAAGTGAAAATCTATCCGATTAAGTTTTTTGATAAGTAACTCTATAAATAACATTTGCTCCATCATCTGAAATTAGTATAGATCCATCACTTTTTTGTAAAACTCCTGCAGGTCTTCCTAGCACCTTTTCTTGACCATTCGATTTATCAAGCCAGCCAGNTATGAAATCCTTNTGATAAATCANTTCGCCATATTCATNAAAATGAACAGCTATAACTTTATAACCAACTTTTCTAGATCTATTCCATGACCCATGCAGTGTCATGAAAAGTGTATTTTTGTATTTAGAAGGAAAGAGATCTCCATCATAGAAAGATAATCCAGTTGGGGCAACATGCGCACCAAGCTCTAGAATTGGATCAATGAATTTATCAGCATTCTCTGGTATCTTTTTTGAATATTCCGGATCCATAATATCAACTGAATGCTTATAAGGGTAACCAAAAAAAGAATTATCANTTTCAACAACGTTTAGTTCACATGATGGCATATCATCTCCCATCCAATCNCTNCCATTATCACCAAAATAAAGTTTTTTTGTTTCTGGGTGCCAATCAAAACCAACAGTGTTTCTTACACCTCTTGCAACATATTCCCACTCATTTCCATTTAATCTCATAATTGAGGCATATCTTCTGTCAAAATTATACTTTTCTTCTAAGGATGGATTACAAATATTGCATGGNGCTCCCACAGGAACATAAAGCATATTATCTGGCCCAAAATCAATCCATTTCCACCCATGCCAAGTATCAGAGGGAAGATTATTAGTAACAAGTTTTTTTTCAGGGATGCTCTCAGATCTTGATAACGCCTCATCAACATTTTCAATTTTCCAGATCGAATTTACCTCAGAAAAATAAAGATCTCCATTATGATAAGTTACCCCAGTAGAATTTGATAAATCTTTGGCTATAATCCGAACATTTTTACTTTTATCTATTGCGATAATTGTGCCTCCATTCCTAGAGCCGACAAAGATACTACCTGCATCACTCTCCACCATCTGTCTTGGAGAATCAATATTTTCAAGAAATATTTCGATTGAAAAACCTTTTTCGATCTTCAGGTTTTCAATTATGTTTGCAGAATTAGAATTTGCATCTAAAGAAAACGATATCAATACCAATAGGTGTAAAAAAAACTTATAATCAAGGCACATAATTATGAAAATTATACCAGTAGCACTATTCTTTTTGAGTTTTTTTGCTTCATTAGTTTCGAATGCAATTTTGCGACAAATATCAAAGAAAAATAATGTCCTTATTGATGTACCTGATAAGCAAAGAAAATTTCATAAAAATCCAACACCACTTACTGGGGGTCTTGGGATAGCTATTGGAATAATTTTCAGTGGCATATTTTTGGTCTTTTTAACAAAAGATAGTATTGATATAAATTTTACCTCCGAAAATTATTCCGCCATTGGTGAGGTGCTCTTAAATGATAAAGATGGCATTACTCATGAGATAAATATCTCGGATGATAGTAGTATAAAAATTAGAATATTAAATGATGAAAAAATCTTTATGATATTGCCAGATGGTACAAAACAAATTTATATGATCCCCGATAATGGAAATGCGAGTAATATAATTAGACAAGAAATCGATGAAAATGACTTTTCAGTATCTAAATTTGCTATTGGGTTATTTTCATTTACGATCTTGATTCAATTAATAATGCTTGTTGATGATTTATGGGGGATCAAAGAAAAAAATAAATTAGTTATCCAAGCTATTTTTACTCTATTACTAATCCTAGTGACTGACATCNATNTTAAAGATTTAGGTAATCTTCTAGGTTTTGGGGAGATCAATCTAGGGTTATACGGTATTCCATTTACAATATTTTGCGTTGTAGGAATGATGAATGCTTTTAATTACATTGATGGGCTTAATGGCTTATGTGCGAGCTTCTGTTTGGTTTGTTTAATGTCTATTGTTTACTCCTTTAATGCTTTTAATAATCCAGGCCTCTTGCCATTGATTTTACCAGTTGGTGCTATTGTTGGATTTCTCATGTATAACCTAGGAGTCTTTGGCGATAAAAGAAATGTCTTTCTTGGAGATAATGGCTCTCAAGCGTTGGGATTTCTATGTTTATGGATTTTGGTATATTTTAGTCAAAAAAGTGAGTATAGTTTTGCTCCTATTACAGCTGTGTGGCTTGTTTCAATCCTATTTATGGATGCTCTCAGAGTATTATCAACACGAGCATTANCTGGTTTAAGAGGCTCAGATCTCTTTAANGCAAGAAGAGATCACATNCATCATAAACTACANGATTATGGTTTATCTAATGAAGCTATTTATTCAATCCTAGTTCTATCAACTGGNNTTTTNTCTACAATTGGATTAATGCTTAATAATATTTTTCCTCAAAATCATTACTTTTCNTTCTATATTTTTCTTNTAGTATGGNTATGTTTTCATATTTTAGTTAACAGAATACCTAAAAATGTTTAGTTTTTTTAAGAAAAAAGAAGGGAAAAAAGAAAAGCCTAAAAATCTTAAATTAATTGCATTATGTTTAGTTTATGAGGTCGCAAATGCAGATAATGATATTGATGTTAGGGAAAGGGATCTAATTTTAGAAAAGATTAAAGAGTCCATTGATGTAAGTATCTTAACTGAAAAAGAAATCTTTAATGTTATTCAAGAAGAAAGTGAGAAAAGAGTTTCATTTTATGACATCATTCACGATATCAATAAAAATTTAGACAAAAAAGAGAAAGTTGATGTTTTAAAGATGCTTTGGGAAATAGCTTATGCAGATAAAGTTCTAGATGTTGATGAAGAGAGAATTATAANAAGATCTGCAGAAATGTTAGGTATTAAACCATCAATAGTTCTTAAAACAAAAGAAGAATTTAAAAATCAATAGTTTCTGAATTTTTCTTTGAAATTCTTAATGCCTCATCTCTTGAGCAATTAAAATTCACATCTTTTACAAAAATATCAAAGGAATTTTCGCCGATATAATTTGTGGTTTCATATAAAAGTATGCATTTTTCTTCATTATCAATTATTTGGGAAGATAATATTTCATTTACCAATTCTTGCATGCTTAAATCAAGGTTATCTATTCGAAAATCTTTCTTTTCATCGATATGAAGAATACTTTTGTCTGTTTTAGGATTATATACATTCCAAATAATGTCATTTGAAGATTTTCCAGGCTCGCCATTTCTAGCAAACTCAGTCCAAAAATTCATCATATTTTTAGAAACAAAACGCCTAGAGGGTGAACGAGGATAAATAATCCATGCAAATTCTTCGGCAAGGCTGAAATCTCCACTTATCATTGGTATTTCAAGTGCATGGGCAGCTCCTATAATTTTTCTAAAGTCGCCAACAAAGAAATCTCTTAAATTGTCCCAATCATATCTATAGGCATACAGATCTTCATTTCCAGCAAAAAACATATTTTCAAGCGGCTCTTGAACTCCTCTAAGTTGCCATCCTTTTGATCTAATTTCATTATAAAATTGATATTTTTCTTCATCTTTAATTTCAACGCTAGGTATACCAATACCTTTAGAAAGAAAGGATTCATTGGTTTCTATGAAATATTTTGAGAACCCGAGCCAAAGCTTGATTTCATCTTTATTCGATCCTGCTATTGTTGGAACTTTATTCAAATATTCATTAGAGCGAAGAGCTTCTTTAAGACCTATTTCAGGAATAACTACACCATCATTAGTAAGTAAAGGAGTCTCAAAAGTATCGCCATATAGATTTACCAACTCCTGCGCATTTGTTTCGTAAAGAATTTTTCTAAGCGCATCTTTATTAGAGTTTAATTGAAATATATTTGCTTCATTAAGACTGTTTGCTAACTTTTTATCCACGATTATTTTATTTAATACTGTCCAACTATCTGATACACCTTCCTCATTAAAATTTTCAGATTTATAAGCATTTTGCAATGATGAGGATTTTGTATAGCCTGATTGGGAAATTGCTTTATGGAATAAACCTTTAGCTTGCTTAGTAACTAAGAGCGATAAAACATTGTGCCCGCCAGCAGACTCACCAAAAATAGTAATATTATTAGGGTCACCGCCGAAAGAAGCTATATTCTCATTAACCCATTTTAGTGCAAGCACTAAATCTAAGATCCCAAAATTAGAAGTCTTATCTATACCTGAGTGGTAGTCTTGAATTGCTGGGTGAGTAAAAAAGCCAAGAGGTCCTAAACGATAATTTGGAGAAACAACGATAATATCTTTCTTTTTTACCAATTCTGAGAAATTATAAAAATCTTTATGTCCTGAAGTATTACCTCCTCCATGTATCCAAAACATAACTGGCAAATTATCTCTATCTCCATGAGGTGCTCTAATATCAAGATATAAACAGTCCTCCGTGCCAGCTTGATTTATTTCTTGAATTTGACCACCAACTTCTTGATGGCAAAAATTATTTTCTTTTGGATTAATATGGAAATCTTTAGCAACAAAAGCTACTGGTGCCTTCCATCTTAAATTTCCTAAAGGAGGAACTGCAAATGGAATATCCTCCCAATAAAGAATTCCTTCTGTTCTTTGAGAGAGAACCTTCCCAGATGAAGTCTGAATAAAATCTCCCTTGAAGGTTTTAGCTCCAACATGGTTAAAACTATCACCTTTATCTTGGTAATAATCATAAGTTGGGGGATTAGTTATTTCTTCAGGGACACCTAAAACAGATCCACAAAATAAAACTATAAAAAGTTTAAAAGATTTTATATTTCTCAATAAGTTCATACCGTTCTAAAAAAGGATTTCTTAAAGCCCTTACTTTGTTACCAATAAGTGCTAATTCGAACGAATCATTATAATTGTTCCACGAGAAATCTCCAAAACTTGGATTATTAGTTTTAGAAAAGTTTGTCCATGGTATTTGAAAATTATCAGAGATTTCTTGAGATTCCTTTGGGCCCCAACTTGAATAAGGTTTTTTTGAATGAACACCAAATACATATGGTAGTTCTGAGGCATGAAAACATCCTAGTTTCCCCCTTAAAATTTCACTCTGGGTTGAGAATAAATATCCAAAAGAATTTCCTCCCTTTTTCTGAAGAGTTTTATGTGTTGGGATACCAAAACAAATATCTGTGAGAATCGCTGAATAGATATCTCCTAATTCATTGATTTTTAGATATTCTCTGTAAGCAGAAATAAGTTCTGATAATTTACTAGATTCAAACATTTTTGATAGCCTTCTAGTGATATATTCCTCATCATTTTTACCAATTCTCGGATGGAATGTGCTCCAAAGCTTATATTCATCTAAAGTTGTCCCAGCAATTAAATGAGTACTTGAAGATGAATATGTTTCCAGGTAATCGTCCATAATAAATTTATTATCTATAACTGGAAGAAAGCCCACTTCAGGAAAAATCCATGTCTTACCATCGCTTAATCTTGAATGTTTTAATTTTTTCGCAGTATTAATTATTAATTCCCAATCACATGATCTTAAGTCAGAAACTTTATGGCCGTCCTTTTCAAACTGATCAGTAAATAATTCAGCCCACTGATTTGCTTTTTCTTTTGAGGCTACTGCATCGAGACCACCGCTTTGACAAATTGCTTTTTGAAATAGGCCTTCATTACCTGCAGCAATTTGTAAATTACAGCTCCATGAGCCTGCAGACTCGCCAAAGATAGTAATATTATTTGGATCACCTCCAAAGGAAGAAATATTCTCTTTTACCCACTTGATTGCATTTCTCTGATCTATAAGTCCTTCATTGCCTGTTGATTTAATCTCGCCATCTGTAACTTCATCAAGTTTTAAAAATCCAAGAGGTCCTAATCTATAATTTATTGATACAACGACTACTCCTCTATAAGCTAAGTGCTGCAAATCATACATTATGCTGCTTGACCCACCTGTAACTAGTGCGCCACCGTGAATCCAAATCATAACTGGATTCTTAGCTTTAATATCATTTGAGCAAATATTCAAAGTTAAGCAATCTTCAGATTGTTTGGATAAAGAATTGTCTTGAAAAAAGCTTGTTCCCATCTGAGCTTGATCATCAGATCGAGTTTGGGGCGCTGCATTGCCTTTTTCTGAAGCTTTGAAAATTAATTCTTCTTCGATAAGAGTTGACTCACTCCATCTATGTTCATATNTTGCGTAAGGTATGCCAAAAAAGTGATAACACTCGTTTTTAAATAGCCCTTCAAATTTACCAGCCTTACATTCTGTTAAGATCATTTTTTTCCTTATGGAAAGTTATTATATAACAATACATAATATCAATTCGGGATGTAGCGCAGCCTGGTAGCGCACCACACTGGGGGTGTGGTGGTCGTCGGTTCAAATCCGGCCATCCCGACCAATTTTTTAATTAATAGTCTGCTTAATTTTATCAGAGGGTTGAAAAGTCAATCTTCGTCTTGATTTGATTAAAAACTTTTCCAAAGTTTTTGGATTTCTCCCAATCCTTTTAGGAGTTTTTTTATATAAAAAAGTTCCAAATTTATTAATATTGATATTTTTGCTTTTATTATCAATTAGCGCTTTAAAAAAATTCTGGACAAAAAAAAGGCTATCTTTTTGTGATAGCCCTAATTTATTTGAAATATTCTTTGCTAAATCTTTTTTGGTTACAGACAAATATTAAGTACCTGTTCCTGTTCCAGTCCCAGTCCCAGTCCCAGTTCCTGTACCTGTACCTGTACCTGTACCTGTTCCTGTTCCTGTGCCGCCACCTCCTGAATCATCTGGATCAACAACATTTACTGTTCTTGTTGCAGTACCTACGTTTCCTGAAGCATCAGTTGCTGAATAAGTGATTGTATATGTACCAACTGTGTCTGTGTCTACAGTACCAGAAATAACTACATCAACATCTCCAGACAAATCAGTAGCTGTTGCACCTAATTCGGTATAAGTATCTCCTAGCTCAAGATTAACTGTAGCTGCACCATTGAGAGTAACTACCGGAGCTGTTGTGTCGACAACATTTACTGTTCTTGTTGCTGTTGAGGTATTTCCAGATGCATCAGTTGCACTATAAACAACTGAATAAGATCCAACAGCATTTGTATTAACATTGTTGCTAATTACTGAAATAGTCCCCTCGTTAGTTGTTGCTCCTGCATCAGCATATGCTGATCCAAGTTCAACTGTTGCAGGATTAGGGCCAAGAATTGAAATAATTGGGAAGACAGTATCTGGCGGTGTTGCTCTACTGTCAGTTACGTCATCAGCAACAATCACTCCAAGAGCTAGCAGTATTGTCTCAACAATTGATAGCTCAAATAATAATATTTTTCTGTCTTCTGGATCAGCTTCTTCCATATCAGCATTAGTAGTAGTGACATCATCTTCATCTACATCAAGCATTGCAAGAAGCACTTGTCTTCTTTCTACAAGTTCATCAGTNGAGTATGCTTCAACTCTTTCTGTAATTTCTGCTATTTCACCATCAGTTATTGCAAGGCCTTGAATTGAAAAAAGAGCGAAAGAGATAATGAATGTAGATAGTAGTAATCTCATGAAAAAAGTTTCCTCGTAAAGATAAGATTATGCATAAAAGTTGATTTAAAAACAATGACTTTTATTAAAATGTATCTAAAAAAAACATTTTTTTTAATTTATTGGTCTGAATTTCACTAATAAATCATAAAGTGTATTTTGTCTGACTAATTTAGCTCCTGGATCCTTTGTTAAAGGCTTCCAGGTATAATTTATAAAGTTTCCAAATACGGGTATGTTAAAGTAAATTCCCTTATCAAAAGATCCTTCACCAAACTGCTCAGATGAAACATCAGTAAATGAGGCAAAAACGCCAAATTTTGTGCCATTTGGGAAAGATCTAGAGATATCCAGAGTAATTCCCTCATCTCCAGCAAGGTATTCTCCATAAGATATCTCCATATCAAATGGAATTAAATTATAATTTCGGTAGTAAAAATTAACTGATCCAGTAACATTTTTATAATCAAGATTACCAAATCTCAAATCATAATCTCTTTTTATAACGTCGAATACTTCAAAACCTAAAGCATAATTATTTTCTGGATTAAAATATAAATATTCAAACCCTGCACCTGAAAACATCTCTTCCAAAATACCTGCAGTAAACATCACATGATTATTTTTCTTTAGAGTTAAAAAGTAATCGAGTTGCGCTCTTCCAATAATTATCCTTTCACTGAAATTTTTTAAATAATCTTTTACATCCGATCTTACTTGAGCTGGATATGTATCTCTTGGTTGGATATTTAAATCATCAAAATTGTCATAAATTGAATATTTCAAATTTGAAGAAAAAATAAGATTATCTCTTAACACATACTCACTGTTATTCTCGAGCAGTATCGCTCCTTTGAAGAACTCTTCCCTTGATGCTAAAAATGGCCTAAAAGAGATATTATTGTTGGAGTTAAAGTTGCTTTTTTTCTTTCTCTCATAGATCAAATTTGCATCTCTAACAAAAGATTCATCAATCTCTGTAATAACATCTAGGTCAACTATCTTTAAGTTTGTTTTCACCTCTTTATCAATTCCGGCATCAAAGGATGCCTGTGAAATTATTTCTTCAATTACATCTAAATTTGGATGAATAAATTGAGTTAGCTCAATTCCAATTGCATCTGATGTTTCTAATATCTTATTTACACCTATTCCATTTTTTCTTAAATTTTTTATAAGCTTTTTATTACTGTCATCACCCTCTTTTGTTTTTGCTGATACATAAGTTTTTCTCTCTTTTGAAGAAAATGAGTTGTACTTATAATTCAATCTCAAAGAATAATATGAGTCTCTCTCACTGGATAAACCGATTATGAAATTCTTATTTATTTTGTAGTCAACTCCAAATGTAATGCTATTTTCACTTTTCTCATAAGGCAGCTTGCCTGGTGTAAGGATAGGATCATTTTCTATTTTAAAAATAAGTCGTTCATTAGGAACATATGTCATTCCGTAAAATATTGAAGCTTTGTTTCCGGAAAATAAATCTCCAGCCCGAAACTCTCCAGTACCTTGGAAATTACCTCCTCCTTGAATTGTTGATCTATTTTTAAATCTTTTGTCTAAGTAAATTAATGGATTTTTTACTCTTGTCCCNCCTGATAACTGTCCCCATCCCATTCCTAGATGAAAATCAAAATTATGAAGTCCATAGCTAGCCACTAGGTATTCTCCTCCATAGAGACCTGTTCCACCTATATCATAAGCGCCGACCGCAATTGCAGGCAGGATACCCTCCTCTTTTATCCTAACTTTAAAATTAAAACCTTTGTCTTTGTAGTCAGAGGTGAATCCTTCTGGTCTTCTTCCGTCAATAGAGGTATAGAAAAAAGATGCCTCAAGCCAGTCAAAGGGAGAAGATGTGAAAGTTATTTTTTGATCGGGCTGACCATCGTAAAAAGTTATTCCATAAGCAGATTCATCTAAGAATCTTGCAGTAGGAATATTTATTAGGCCAATCGACCCATGATTATTAAAAGAGTTATATTCAAAACTATCGGTGTAAATAGTATTTGGAACTAGGAGTAAGATTACAAATATAAAAAAAGCTTTCAAATTATTAAAAAATAGTCTTAGTTATTCCTGAGAGAGTCAATTGCAGCACTTGAAAAAGCTAAATCTGAAAGGACCTGTGTCAATGGAAGCAATGACTCGCTTAGACCATTTCTAACTGATAATTTTCTTGGAATAACAATTGTGTCACCAACTTCTAAATTAACAGTCTGCAAGAAGATATTTCTTTGAATTTTCTTTGTAAATCCATTTGCGGAAATGATATAACCTCTTCTAAAGTCAGCAAATTCTTTCAGTCCTCCAACTTTCTCTAGAACCTCATTTAAACTTAGCTTTTCATCGTAAATAATTGTTGAGGGATAATATACTTCTCCCACAACGGTAACTGTAAAAGGATTCTTAGGGACAAATACTGTATCTCCATCCTGAAGGATTAATCTTTGCGACTGCTGCGATCCAGGGAAAAAGTCCCCACTGACTCTCCCCAAGTTTTCTGTCAAAATGCTTTTATTAAGGGTGGCAATAATTTCAGGAGGTACGCTTTCTCTTCCTCTTTGAGAGTTAGCAAGAAGAATTTCGTTAATTGTACTTTTGCTTTCCTCAATTGCACTAATCTGCTGATTTTTTGCAGTTTCCCTATTCAAGATAATACCGGAATTAAACGCATTTTCTTTAAAATCCCCAGCCAGCAAAAATAAGTCCTGAAGAGTTGCCGAGGAAGAAAGGCTGTATGTTCCAGGATACTCAACCTCTCCAGAAATATTTACAGAAATAAGATTGTTTTCAGGAACTCTGAAAGATAAAGAGTTAAACTTTTGTGTTTTGAAGATCATATCTCTATAGTCTTGCCTTATTATTTTATCCTCTAGTGGGCTGACATATGCTGCAATCGGATCCACATCTGTCATATCAAATCCTAAAAAATCAACCAACTCTGAGACCTTAAATCGTCCAGCCATTGGCATTGGATATTTACCTGATTTAAATTCAATATTAAGTAAATAATTATCAATATTAACAACTGTCATTTCTTTCAAGATATCTCTGTTAATTGGTTCTTTATTGTTAAAGAAAAAAACTTTCGAATTTGGAAGAAGTTTTATTGATGAATAGGTGTCTGGATCTTTTAGACTGAATAAAATTGTTTCTCTAAGGTTTAAATCATTATCAAACTGTTCTAAAACTCCTAACCATGGATAAACTTCAATAAATTTTAAATTACTAATTAAGCTTTCTAGATTAGGAAAATCACTCAATTTGTAATAACCTGGTTGATCTATCGCTCCGAAGACTCTGATACTTTTATTAGGTTCAGTTGAAAAATTAAAAACTTCTATTTCAGTAACGTTTTCAAGGCTTAAAGAAAGATCACTAATTTCCACTTGATTAACCTTGTTTATTTTCTTATCTAATAAGCTTATTGAAACCTTTGATTCATTTGCCATTTTGTTAAAACCTAAGCCGTAAAATATTATGTCAGATACTTCCTCTCCCTCAAGATACTCATATATTGCGGGTCTGATAACAGATCCTTCAAGAGAAACAAAGTTATTTGCAGGTTCTATCAATATCGTGTCGCCCGCCTCTACACTTATATCTCCTGATCTATCTCCTTTGATAAGGAGATCATATAAATCTAATGTAAAAACTTCGCCATTATTTCTTATTAGCTTAATTGCTCTTAAAGTCCCAATTTCAGATATACCGCCTGAATATGTTAGAGCACTAGTAATAGTGCTGAAAGGGTTTACTAGATATGTACCTGGGCTTTTTACGGCACCAACAATGCTCACTTTTTTAGCACTTACATCTTTAATTGAAATATCTATGTTCACACCAATATATGATTGTGATATTAGATTGGTAAGCATTTCTTTGACTTCACCAAAATTTTTATTAACTATGGAAATTGTCCCAAGTTCTGGTATCAATATTGTCCCATCAAGTTTTACATTAAGATCATATATAGCATCTTTAGAACCTGAAAGAATTATTGTAACTTGGTCTCTTAAAGAAATTTTATAATCATTCGGAAGAGGCAAATCACCTCTTGCAGATATTGAGGTAGCGATAGTAGAAAAAAAATCATAGCCATATTTTTTACCCTGAGTATCAAGATTTGAGTCTTTGATAGCCTCACTAGGCTCGATCACTTCTTTAATATCATCATCTGCAGTTTCAGTATCAGTGTATGAAGAATTGCCAGAATCTACTGCTTGTCTTACCATCGCTATCTGATCTGGTGTTAGCTCTTGATTGAATACAAATGCAGAAAATACTGACATTAATAGTACAAACATTTGATTTTTTGAATTCATTTTTTAAAAGCTAAAAAATTTGATTATAGTGCATTTTATTAAAATAAGTTATCAAACATTACTTCATTCCAGGAATTATGACTCCATCTAGATCAAGAATTGGATTAAGCAATCTTTGATAGCTAGCTGTAATTTGCTCTTCTGATAAAGTTTCTTTCTTTGACTGAAATATCATTCTAACTCCAAGTTTTATAGATTGTGTTTTTTGATCTTTATAGAAATCAAATATGAATGAATCTTTTAGATTTATGTCATTAAAGTCTTTTATATACTTGATAACTTTTTCATAACTTGGAATATTTGTTATTGAGAATGAGAAGTCTCTATAGCTTGATGGAAACTCAGATATATCCTCAAATCTAGTTGAAAAGAATTTTCTATCTTTGTAATGAGTTTCATTCTTAATTTGATCATAATCAATATTCTCGAGACTTACTTCTAAAAAAAAGATTTTATCTTTTGATTTTGAATTGAGGCCCTCACGAGAAATGGTCCTAAATTCTAGTTGATCCTTTTTCAGCAAACCATCTAATAAATCATATAGATATTTTTTATCAATTCTTTTAGAAAAATCTCTAAAGTTATTAGCTACTCTTCCCGTCGCTATCAATGCTAAATGTTTTAGGGTCTCTAAATTATTATCTTGATAATAAATATCTGAGATCTCAAATAATTTTAAAGAATCTTTTTGCCTTCGCTCATTGTATAAAAGGTTTTCAATAAGTGAATCTCTTAAACTGTATCTAAAATATTTTTTGTTAGTATCTAGGGGATTAACTATCGAAATTGACTTTTCTTTTTTTGAAGATGAAAAAGGGTAATTAATAACTTCATTAAAACCCTTATTCACCAAAAAGTTTCTAATCAATTCCATCTTTTGTATTTTTGTTATTTTTGACTTCATTGGAAGTATGAAAGGATGAGCCTGAATATTGTCATAACCAATTACCCTTGCTAATTCTTCTGCAACATCATTCTGTGTTGAAATGTCATGCCTGTGCATTGGAACCTCTATTTGCTTTTCAGTTTTGAATCCAAGTTTATTTAAAGTATTAATTAAATCATCTCTATTTATGTTTTTGCCTAAAATTTTTCCTATGGCTTTCTCATCAATATCTATTAAATTTTTGGGACACTCAGCGAAGTTAAAAGATTTTATCTTTAAACTTTTTATATTAGTATGTTTGCTGACTATATTGATAAATCTTCTAAGAACAAACTCTTGAGTTGATCTGTCAACCCCTCTTTCAAACTTATAAGCAGCATCTGATACTAAATTATATTTCACAGATTTGCCTATTATAGATTCAGGATTAAAGTAAGCACACTCAACAAGTGCTTTGTAGGTTCTCTTACTGCAAGATGTAGTTTTTCCGCCCATTATCCCAGCTAAATTAATAATTTTATTCTCTTCTAGAAAGACACAATTTTTACCACTAAGTTTGATTCTTTGATCAAGCAGGGTATTAAAATTCTCATCACATTCCTTGTTTTCAAAGGTAAGATCGAGATTAATTTTTTCTCTATCATAACAATGAAGGGGTTGTCCAAGTTCATAAGACAAATAATTGGCAATATCGACAAAAAAATTGGTTTTATTTACATTTTGTTTTTCAAAATATTCTTCTATAAATGGTTCATACTCTAAATCTGTATTTTGTACCTCAATTTCTAAAAAAGATATTTTTGGACAATCATCTATTGAGAGATTTTTAAGATTCATGTCTAGTTCTTGTATATCCTCTTCAAATATTTCTAAATGATCAGAAAGACCATAAAAGATATTGAGATCCCTTGCGATGCCATTTAAAGAAAGACAGTCACCACGATTTGGAGTAAGTTCCATATCATAAGTATCATTTTCAACTTCATGCTCATGACCTAACTGAAAAAGCTTTTCAGATAAAGACTCTTTAGAGGGTTTATAATCTAAAAATCTTAGAATATCTTTATAAATAAACTTCATTTGAATTTTAAGAGAAAATCAAGATTTGACTTATAAAAGTCTCTGATGTCATTCACTCCATATTTGAGCATAGCAATTCTTTCAACTCCAAGACCGAAAGCAAAACCACTGAATTCTTTTGAGTTGATTTCACAATTTTCGAGTACAACAGGATTTACAATCCCGCAACCGAGTATTTCAAGCCACTTCCCTGAATCAGATAAAATATCAACTTCAGCAGAGGGCTCTGTGAATGGAAAATAGGAAGGTCTAAATCTAATTTTTGTATCACCTCCAAATAAATCACGGAGAAGCTCATTTATAAGTGACTTAAGGTTTGCAAATGTAACACCTTTATCTACATAAATCCCTTCTACTTGATGAAACATAGGAAGGTGAGTTGCGTCATCATCTTTTCGGTAAACCTTACCTGCAGATGTAAAAGCAAATGGTGGCTTTTTCTTTAACATAGTTCTAATTTGAACTGGAGAAGTATGTGTCCTAAGTACTAATTTTCCATCTTGCACATAAAATGTATCATGCATTTGCCTTGCTGGATGAGTCTTCTTTATATTTAACATATCGAAATTGAATTTTTCAGATTCAATTTCTGGACCATCAATTTCTTCAAAGCCAATCTTTTTAAAAAAGCTAGTTAAGTAAAGTTTCGTTTCATTTATAGGATGATAGGAACCAAAGCTTTCCTCTATAAGAGGAGGTATTACTTTGTCTAGAGCAGACATTGAGTTCCTAATTTAAGGCTGTTTTAACAACCTTTTCAAAAGCAGAGTTGTCATTTATCGAGATTTCAGAAAGTATTTTTCTATTTAACAAAATATTTTTCTTATTTAACCCGTTCATTAACTGAGAGTACGAGTATCCGTGTGACCTTGTTGCTGCATTAATTCTAGATATCCATAAAGCCCTAAAATTTCTCTTCTTATTTTTTCTATCTCTAAAAGCGTATTGAAGAGATTTTATACTAGATTGTTTGGCAGTTTTAAATAATCTACTTCTAGCTCCATAGTGGCCTTTAGTTGCCTTCAAGACTTTTTTATGTCTTGACTTAGCTTGAAGTGATTTTTTAACTCTTGGCATATTATTTATTAATAAGCCTAGATGCCATCCTAAGAACGGTACCTCCAAGCTTATTCAACCCCCTGTTATGTCTCTTTCTCTTTGTAGATTGTTTTGAAAGAATATGATTTCTGTTTGCACTTCTACTTTTGATAGACTTACTTGTGGCCTTGAAGCGTTTTGCAGCTCCTGAATGTGACTTTAACTTATATCCCATTTTTTCAAACTATATTTTATTAATTTTTCTTCTTTAATGGAGAGAGAATCATTAATAGTTGTCTTCCCTCAAGTGAAGGTTCTTGGTCAACTGATGCTATGTCGCTAAGTTCATCGCTTAGTTTTTGCAGAAGCTCAAGACCAAGATCGCTATTCAATATCTCTCTTCCTCTAAAACGGACGCTTATTTTAGTCTTATCTCCGTCAAGAATAAAGCTTTTTATCTTTTTTAATTTTATGTTGTAATCTCCAGTATCTGTTGAAGGTCTAAATTTTATTTCTTTCAGAGATTTCTTCTTTGTTTTTCCCTTAGAGGACGAAGTATTTTTTTTCTTTGTAAAGATATGCTTCCCATAATCCATAAGCTTACATACAACAGGAAGTGACTCTTTGGGTGAGACTTGGACAAGATCTAAGTTTTCATCCTTGGCTTTTTCCAAGGCTTCATTTCTAGAAATTAAACCAACTTTTTTTCCATCAGAGCCAATAAGCATAAGCTCTTTAGCGCTAATACTCTCATTGATTATAGAAAGTTTTTTGTTTTTAGTTACGATGACAAATTACCGGATACTCAAGAATTTTTTGAATAGGTTGAAACAACATTATTATGAGGAAGAATTTTATAACAAAATATAGTTTTTTCATACTTTAATTATGGCTCTAAAATAAAATGCTTCCATCCTTCTTTTTGCAAATATAAATCTCTTTTGTTAATTCTGAACTTATTTCCTTCCCAGAATTCAATCTCAAATGGTGAAAATGAGAAACCACCCCAAAAGTCAGGACATTTCGTTAAATCTTCTTCTAATAGAGCCTTTTTGTATTTTTTTTTAACAACATCAAAACTTTCAATAATATTTGATTGTTTTGAGCTTATTGCCAGTGCATTCTTCTCTGGAGATCTTGTCAAAAAATAATTCTTATTAAACTCATATGATTTCTTAACAATTTTAGCCTTCATCCTGATTTGCAAATTAATTGACTCCCAGTAAATTAAAGCAGATATCTGATTATGAAGAAAAAACTCTTTAGATTTGACTGAATTATAATTTGTAAAAAAAATAAATTCTGCATTATCTATGATTTTTAAATTTACATATCTAGAGTTAACCTCATTTTTTTTTGGATCATAAGACGAAATACAAATAATTTCAGGAGAACTTTGTTTTTTAGATATAGCTTCATGATATTTCTGATTAAGAATTATAAAAGGTTTAAGTTTGCTATTATTTTTAAAAACAATCATACAAATCTTTTATTTAACCCACTCTTCAGGACAGTCTTTTTTCCAATCTTCCATTGCATCATCCAAAGAAAAAGCAAATTTATATCCAGATTTAATTAAAAAGCTTGGCATTATGTTATTTGAACGCATTAACTTTTTTATTCTAACTGGGCTAAAAGGATGATTTATGCGAAGTGGTTTTGCAAAAAGATCTATGATGTGGGAGCAGATTAAAAGTAATAGACTTGGAACGCTTGGAATGAAGCTTGTTTTATTTAAAGTTCTTAAGATTGAGTCAACATATTCCTTAATTGACGGTCCGGGATTCATAGACATATTGAATAAAATATAGTTTTCAGAGTGCTTGTTTAAATAATCTAAAGTCCAAGTCATAGCTAAACATAATTCCTTGATATATGTACCTGCTTTTCTTGTATCTTTATTACCCATGTAAGCAAAGTATCTATTGTTGACAGCTTTGATTAATCTGGAAACATTACCGCCCTCACCAGGACCAAAAACTACTCCAGGTCTGACGATAATCAATTTATTGGTTTGACACTTTTGCTGCCATTTTTCATGAATCTTTTCTGCAACAAGTTTAGAGGAACCATAAGCAGTCTCAGGAACTGGAATTGAGCTTTCATTTTTTTCAGTTTCACTTGGGCCATATGGAGCAATAGAACTAGTGAAAATTATCTTCTTGCAGCCATGTTTTTCAGCCCAATTACAGACATTATTTGCACCCAATATATTGGTTTCAAAGTATTCAAAGTTCTTATGGCCAGGTTCGCGGTGAATTGCAGCCATATTTGCGATTAAATCTATATCAGTGCCTGGTGACCAATCAATTTCATTCCTAACATCTCCTTTTACTTCGATAATATTATTATTTCCACTGATTAATTTTTTTCTATAAATTGAATTTTTCTCTTCAACTGTTTCATGATCATATAAAAAAACTTTTTGATATTTTTCATTGTTTATTAAATGGATGGCAAAAAAAGTTCCAATAAAACCGGTTCCACCAAAAATTACAGCATTTTTCATTTCATAAGTATACTTTTAGAATAATTATTTTTGTAATTAAAAAACATTTTGGAATAATTTGAATTATTTTATGAAATCATCTTTTTAATGATCTTTATAATGTAGTCGGGCATAAATATTTCTAATTTATCTTTTCGGTTATAACTTTTATTTTCTTTTGAAGAGAGTGAATTAACTAACTTAGTTATCTTTTTTATATCCCATTCATTAATAACAAAACAACCCTCTTGATTTTCAAGAATCTGTTGAAGCTCTGATCCCTTATCAGTAATTGAGAGAACTGGAGTTCCAGAAGCGAGAATATTTGGAAGTTTTGATGGCAATGATCCTTTTGATGAACCCTGTATTTGTGAAATTAATTGTAAGTCTGATCTTGCAAGCAATTCAGGTAAATCTTCTTTTTTTACTAAGTTTTTAAAAATAATTTTTTCAGATGAGTTTATTTCCCTTAATCTATCAAATTCTTGACCATTTGAAAAAAAATAAAATCTAAGTTTTGTATCTTTTTCCACTAATAATTTAGCAGTCTTAAAGATTTCATCAGGATTTTGTTTTTGACCAAGAGCCCCTGAATAAACAATATTAAAAGAATCTTTATCGAATACTTTTGATAAATTATTGGCATTATCAAAATTCTCAATCGTTATAGAAGGGTAAACAACTGCGCATTTTTCTTTTGTTAATTTGTATTCAGAACAAGCTTCATTCTGCATCTCAGCAGATAAGAAAATTAGATTTTTACATAATTTAAAAGCTATCCTTTCGAAAAATCCTATTAACTTTGCAATAATTTTTTTAACAAAGTTTTCTTTGCCAAGATGAATGGTTTGAAGATCATGAACAATTCCTATTATCTTTATATCTTTACGTAAAAAAACTAAAGCTAGAGCCATCAAAGAAGGAGGAAAAATAAGAAAAACATAATCATTTTTATTTATTCTTGAAAAGTTTCTTAAAATAAAGATAAAAAACCATATCTCTAATATCAGTCTTCTTAGAATATTTTTCTTAGGATATTTTAACCACAATCCTCCCCTAAATAATCTTATACCATTCACTTCAGGACCTCCTTTTTTGGGGTCCCATTCTGGATATAGCGGATGAGAGCAAAAAACTTCTACATCTGTATTTTCTCTTTTTAGTTTGAGGGCTAGATCATAATTGTAAGGAGCTGATCCAATTAATTCTGGATAAAAAAAAGGGCTAATTATTGCAGCTTTTTTCATAGTTAAATTTTATAAAATCATAGTATTAGATTTATTTAAGATTCTCTAATTTTATCTATATTTGCCTTATACCATTCATATGTACTGGATAATCCAGCCTCTAGACTTATTGAAGATTTCCATCCAAGCTTATTAAGTTTAGATACGTCTAGAAGCTTTCTTGGGGTTCCATCTGGTTTTGATTTATCAAAAACTAGTTTACCCTTAAACCCAATAACTTTTGCTAACATTTTTGAAAGCTCATTTATTGAAATATCAATTCCCGTTCCTGCATTGATGTGGGAAAGCATTGGACTGATTTGTTTATTAAATATTCTTTTATCTAAATTCATTACAAATATAGATGCGCTAGCCATGTCCTTTACATGAAGAAATTCTCTTTTAGGATTACCCGACCCCCAAATAATCACTTCTGCTTTACCTCCAACCTTTGCTTCATGAATCCTATTAATCAACCCAGGTATGACATGACTATTTTCTGGGTGAAAATTATCATTTTGACCATATAAGTTGGTTGGCATAATTGATCTATAATCTCTATTATATTGTCGATTAAAACTCTCACAGAGCTTTATTCCTGCAATCTTTGCAATGGCATAAGGTTCATTGGTTTCTTCTAAATAATCAGAGAGCAAATACTCTTCTTTAATGGGCTGTTTACATAATCTTGGGTAAATGCATGATGACCCTAAAAAAAGAACTTTATCTACATCATTATTATGTGCGGATTCTAAAATATTAGTCTGAATTTTTAAGTTTTCTAATATAAACTCGGCAGGGAAATTTCTATTAGCAATGATCCCTCCAACTTTGGCAGCAGCAATATATATCTGGTCAAATTTATTTTTTCTAATATATTTTTCTACTGCAGTTGAATCAAGTAAATCTAATTGCAGTCTGGATTGTGTGAAAATTTCTAAATTATCATTTTTTCTAAGGGATTCAATTAATGCTCCGCCAACCATGCCATTGTGACCAGCTACAAAAACTTTCATATTATTGAAGCCTAGTTTTCATTAGAAAAATTTGCTTCATATCCACTAGTTTTTAAGAAAGCATTTTTCTTAGCAGTTTTTAGATCTTCGTTTACCATTTCAGCACACATTTCTTCGAGAGAAATTTCTGGTTTCCAGCCGAGTTTTTCCTTTGCTTTTGATGGATCACCAAGCAGTGTTTCTACCTCAGATGGCCTGAAATATTTAGGATCAATTTTTACTATGACATCACCTTTTTTTAAGCAGGTGCTTGCAGTGGAAAAGATATTTTTTACAATTCCTTGCTCCTCACGACCTTCGCCAAAAAATTCAATTTCTATACCAAGCTCCTTTGCAGATAGTAAAATAAATTCTCTTACGCTAAATTGCTTTCCCGTTGCAATTACAAAATCATCTGGTTTTTCTTGTTGAAGCATCATCCACTGCATTCTTACATAGTCTTTAGCATGACCCCAATCCCTAAGTGCATTTATATTACCCATGTATAAGCAATCTTCGAGGCCTTGAGAGATATTGGCTAATCCTCTAGTGATCTTTCTTGTAACAAAGGTTTCTCCTCTTCTTGGTGACTCATGGTTGAATAAGATTCCGTTACATGCATACATTCCATATGCCTCTCTATAATTCTGAACAATCCAGTATGCATACATTTTAGCCACTGCATATGGAGATCTTGGATGAAATGGAGTTTTTTCAGTTTGGGGAACCTCTTGAACTTTACCATACAGCTCTGAAGTGGATGCCTGATAAAATTTAATTTCTTTTTCCATATTAAGAAATCGTATTGCCTCTAATAGCCTTAATGTTCCTAGAGCATCTGTGTCAGCAGTATACTCAGGAGTTTCAAAGCTTACTGCAACATGACTTTGGGCTGCCAAATTATATATTTCCGATGGCTTTACTTGATTTATAATGCGGGTAAGATTTGAAGAATCTGTTAAATCTCCATAATGCAATATAAGGTTTTTACTTTTAATGTGCGGATCTTGATAAATATGATCAATTCTCTCTGTATTAAAAGAAGATGATCTCCTTTTAATTCCATGAACCTCATATCCTTTCTCTAAAAGGAATTCTGCTAAATATGAGCCATCTTGACCAGTTATTCCAGTAATTAAAGCTTTCTTCATAAATTTTTTTCTTGCTAAAAATTGAATCTAAATTTTACACCTGTTTCGGGACTAAATATAGTTTAACTATAGAGGGTTATTATTCAGAAAATATTTCCCTTACAAAATATATATCTAGGCTGGACTTAATAAAAAGGGAAAGTACTATCGAAATTGGAATGGAATTTAGCCCAATATTCTCACTAAAAAAATATGCAAAAAAGAAACCAGCTAGAAGAGAAAAAATTGATGACAATGCAGATTGCTTATATCTATTGCTCATAATCAGGATTACTCCTACGGGTCCAGCGCAACATAAGAAGATCTGACCAACTATTAGTATTCTTAACTTTGAGATACCGTAAAGGTAGTCTTCACCAAATAGTAAAATAATTTCCTTTGCAAAGGTAAACATTAGTATAGCTGTCACAAGCCCGCATAATATAGATAATAAAGTAGAGCTTTTAGCCAATCTTTTTATTCCTTTGATATCTTTTTCAGCGTAAAGACGAGCAAATTTTGGAGCATTTACAGCATTAATGGTAATTAATACAAAAGAAATAATTAGTGCTGTTCTTTGGGTAATAGCAATTACAGAAATATCATCATTTTGGAAAAAGATAGAAGTTAAAATAGTGCCTTGCCATATGAATATTTGCTGACAAATTCCAATAAGAAATAAAAAAACTTTATAATTATTCTGGTTGTCTTCAATTAATTTTATTGGCTGATGCGAATCGAACTGTTTTTTATTGAAGGAAAATAAAGTTAGGCTTATACACAAGCATACCCATACTATTAAGACGTAAAAACTAAAAATACTATTAATCGAACTAAAAGTGTTTGAGTAAATACCTATTATCAATATTAATGGACATATTATTCTTGAGGTAAGAATTGATAGAGATATACGAGATTGGCCTTGGATTCCATAACTAACAATGATGATTCCTGTGAAAGCTGGGATAGCGAACAATGCATTTCTTAATAAATTAATAGTCTCTGTTGAATTAACGTTAGATAAAATAAGTTGAAATAATATACATAAAATCAAAGACAGAAATATTAATGGAAAAACATTTTTTGAGATTTGCAAAAAATTATTCCTTATTGACGCGGAGATTAGTTCTGTAGCTGTATCTTTTAAAACTTCATATTCTCTTCCAAAAGTTAATATAAATGAGGTGATAGTAATTATTGAGAATATAAGAAAAAATAAACCAGCATCATTAGGGTTAAGCTTAGTTGAAACAGCTACTGTAAGAAAAAAACTTATAAGAACTGAAATTACTCTTATAACTCCCGAAAGAGAATATGTCATCATAACTTTGTAGAAATCTTTATTATATTTACTCACAACTACTTTTCTTATTGTTGTATTTCTTTTTTTCTATTCCATTGTGCGATCATTGCTCCCCAGAAGAATCCAATGAAGTGAAATTTAAAAACAGTCGAAAAAGCGAGGATACTCGTAAAGAGGCAAATAAAGAAAGGATAAAAAAAGAATTTTGATTTATCCCTTTTTTTAAAATAGAAAAAAATAATTAGAAATAAGGCAACTAAACCTAAAATCCCAAATTTCAAAAGCATAAAAACTGGAAGAGTTTGTGCTACACGAGTGCTTTCAAAAGTAAATTGTAAGTTAGCAAATTCATTTTTTGAGGCTAAATCAATTTCTCCACCCAAGCCAGAACCAAATAATGTATGAATTAAAGATTGAGAGCTTTGATCAATAACTAAAAGTAACTCATATAGCCTTGATGCGGTTGAAACATCTAAAACTTCGTAAAGTAATTCAGGGTACTTTAAAATTATATCTAGCGGAATATCAAAGGATAAATTTTCAATTAAAAGAACAAACTTTTTTACAGATCCAAACTCAATAGCAGAAAAGAAGACTATATATACACTTAAAAAAATAAATGGGCTAAAAATAACAAGCGTCAAAGCTTTATTCCCCATTGATCTTAAATTGATTAATGTAGATTTATAAAAATCTTTATTAAAATAAACAAACATTAATCCAAGGAGAGAAATTAGAAAAGTCTGCTTTCCAAATGCCCACAAAATATTCATAATGATTAGCATTATCCAAAAATAAACTCTTAAATCTTTACCAAATCTCATTGCAGCATAAACCGAGAGTGCAAAAAATCCAATTATTGGAGATGAATATTCATAACCGCTGCTAAAAAAGATAGCGCCTATTACAAAAGCTATAAGTATGTTGTCATTCAAAAGATTCCTCACTACTTTTTTATTCTCTAATTGTTCAAAATAAATCCATCCTATATAAAAGAAAATTAGTTGCATAAAAATTAGAACAAAATCAATAAATGCAGAACCTAAAGAATTCTGAATGGATCCAAGAATTAATAAGATTATTGAAAAAATGATCAAAAATGTTATTTGAAGTGATGGTTTTTTAAGTCTTCCTTTTAGAAGAAAAAAAAATGCTACCAAAAAAATATAGGATGCAGCCTGAATCTTATTTGATATGCCCAAAACAGCAAATCTATGACTGGTGCCTTGAAGAAGATAAAAATGCTGGACAAAGACAATTACCCATGAGGATGAAAAAAGAGCTCTTAGAAAAAGTTGGTTGATATTAATCATACTAACTTCCAAGATTCCCCACCAATCTCAAAAGAAAGTGAATCAAGTGAAAAGTGCACCTTTTTTTTCTTAAGTTCTCTTGCATTCTTTTCAAAGTAATATATTACCTTTTCAAGTATTTCGGTACTTGATAGTTGATAGAACTTATCTGAAGCCCTAGTATTTACAGGAGCTATATTTCTATTTATTGCTTCCGAGCAATCAAAAGATCTTTCTAAATTTTCTATGTCTTCATTTTTAAGTGGAACATTAATTTTTATATAATTTACTCTATTTTCTGATAGTTCCTTGAATCTTATTTCATTTATTTTTTCGCTTATTATGTAAGAAATAACTTCATCAATTATTCCATCAATTATAAGATTGTCAGAAGGGAGATATGAATAACTATTTACTTTATATATCCATATGGCTGCTCTTGAATATCTATCTCCAAACCAATCCAAATCTAAAAAACTTTTAATTGTTTTGGTAATTGGCCTTCTGATACTAATAAGAGTGAAAGGTAAGTCAAATTCTTCAAGAAAGAAATTGCCATAAGTTTTAATAAACATATGATTAGATTCTAAATAAATATTTAATTCACGTTTTTCAATATGATCGGCAATATGTGCAAACTTATTTTTGCAAACCATAGAGTCTAAAATATTGCCTTTTAAACCACTTTCTATAAGTTTTTTTCCATTACAAAAAGGCCGTTTCTCATGGAAAGAGGCTATATTTCCTTGATTTCTTATTAGGCTTGAGATTAGTTGACTTCCTTCCCTTCCAACGCTTGATGCGAAAACTAGGCTAGATTTACTCAAACTATTTTCAACTATAGATTTATTGTATTTCTTTGGAATACATAAATTTCCATGATTAATAAATGATGGTAAATTATATTTGAAATCAATCATGACCTTTTATTTATTTCGAATATTCCATCTGTAAAGTTAAGATTATTAATATATTCCTCTGTTTCAATAAAAAGTTCTTGATATTCTTTGTATTTTTCAATTTCCGATAGCGCCAATTTAGTTTTTTTATTATTGAAAAGTAAATTGCTAATTATAGGAGATGTTTTCAAAAAATGATTGACCCCATTTGGAAGTAGATATTTAAAATGTAAATAAAGCTTCTTAAGCACTTTAATCAACAGAGTTGATCTAGGTTTAGTGGATTCATTATGGGATAGCAATGGTTTATTTTCTACTTTTTTCATATTGATCATTTCTTTCAATCTAGAAAAAGTAATTCCATCTTTTTTAATAAGGTCTTCAAACCTTACGATGATGATCCTTGATTGACAATATGGAAGTATTTTATTCTCAATGTTTTCTTTATAAAGCCCTTGATCGATCATGAACAATGGCTCTTTTTTGACTGCATCTTCAATATTTTTGGCAATGCCCATTTTTAAAAGCCATTTATATGCTGAAAGGAATCTTTCTTTTGGATCTCTTACAATGTAAATAATAATCGCATTATCAAAGTTTTTTTCAATGTTTATAAATGATCTTTTATATATTGCAAGGTTTTGATCTATCTCCAAAACTCTCAAATCATTCTTTTGAAAGTACTCAGAGTACTTTTCTATTGAGAAATCTTCTTTACTAAGAAGATGTGTATCTTTCATAGTGGGATAATTGAATTCTCTTGAACTTGAAAATTCAATATGGAGTGAAGTTGAACCAGTTTTTGGTGCGCCTACTACAAAAACCGGATCTTTGGTGTTTATCATAAAGAAATGTTCATTAATTAAATATAACTAATTCTCTTTTTGTAAAACAATCTCTTTGTAAAAGATAAATATTATCCCAAAAATAATACCCAAGATTGCTCCAATCAAAATTATGATTAATCTATTAGGTGAAGAATGCTCTTCTGGAATAAATGCTGGATCAATCACTCTAAATAAGTACTCATCTCTTGAGTATGCCAACATATTTTTTTCAATTTTTGACTGAATTAACTTATAAAATAAGAGCTTAAGCTCTTCACTCTGAGTCTCACTCACTTCCTTTTCAAGATATTCAATTGCTAACTTTGCTTCATCTACTGCAACCTTTCTCATATAGTTGTTAAGCTCCTTAACGAGGAGTTCTGCCCATCTTTGAGCGAGGATGGGAGAATGATGTTTAATAGTTACAGTTATGAAGCCCGTTTGCTCATCATAATTGTAAGAAAAGATGTCTTCAATCCATAATTCATAAGCTTCGTAACTACTTGGAATTAGATCAAAAGGGGGAGAAATCTTTCTAGTCCATTTTTTTAATTTTGGATCATAAATGTTCTCATTTAGAACTAGTTCTCCCGTACTTTCATTCCAATGCTTTGAAGCAAAAAGAGGCACAAGCAAATCATATTTATTAATAAATTTTTCAGTTAAGATTCGTGATTTTAATACCTCTACTCCAATTGCCCCCTGAGTCGTTTCAGTAGGTATTGAAACACCCGCTATACCCGCTAAAGCACTATATTGAGAAAGAGATCCCTGCATGGATGATTCTTCATCAGCGACCATCAGAAGTGTTGACTCATACTTGTTGGGAATGAAAAAGGAAAAAATTGAAAAACAAAGCATCATTAGAATAGTGGTACTGAGGAGAAATTTTTTTTTGCTCCAAATAATTTTTATGATTTCAATTAAATCAATTTCATCATTATTAATTATTTTATTTATGTTATTAGTCATTTCATTATTTTGGTGCCCAGAGCCGGACTTGAACCGGCACGAAGTTAACCTTCGAGGGATTTTAAATCCCTTGTGTCTACCAATTCCACCACCTGGGCAAATTAAGTAATACTTTTCTTAAAATTTATTCTTTGCTCTCGCTCCCTAGGGTCATCATTATACTTATCTCTAATAATATTGTTAACATCTATCGCAGATTTAAGAACTTTAAAATCCAGATCATTCTCTTTATAAAAATTAAGCAGGGCTATGGAATCTTTAGGCAGACATGCACCTCCAAAACCTTTTTTGCCATCATGACCGGGAACTGACATATGACTATCTCCAAGTCGTGAATCTTTTTGAAGATAACTTATAAAATTATCCCATGAATCATTTGCATTCACCCTAACAAAAATCTTATTTAGCTCATTGAAAAATGAAACCTTTGTAGCAAGAAAAGAATTTATTGTGTACTTAATAAGTGATGCAGTTACGAGATCAGTTTCTACATAACTTTTACAATTACACTTTGTTTGTCCAATATAAAAATCTTTAATTTCATCAATATTTTCTTGGTCGCCACCAAAAACTATCAAATTTGAATTAATAAAATCTTCATTCGCATGTTTCTCACGCAAAAATTCAGGGTTATAGATAAATCTTTTCACCCTTTGACTTATTTTCTCAAGGTGATTTGGAAGAATTGTGCTTTTAAGAACTATCAAGCTGTCAATGTTATAGTCTAAAATCTCATCAATTACAGAATGAACAATGCTAGCATCAAGAGATAAATCTTCACAAAGCGGGGTTGGAACACAAATAAAAATTATATTTGGTTGAAAAGGAATTAAGTCTTTAATTGAGGTATTTAATTTTGGATCAATATTTAATATGGAAATTGAGTTATCTATTCCGTTTTCGAGGGCTTTTCCTACAAAGCCATATCCAATTATTCCTACTTTCATAAATGAATTAAAAAATGTATAAGGTTATTTTAGACTAAATGAGGACTTTTATTTTAATTTACCTTCATCGCGAAGTTTTTTTCTTATCTTTGTTGCACTAATTGACGTAATAGTCTCATCAAAAGTTTCCTCATCAAAAGCATATCCAACACCCCTTCCATATGTAATATTTACAATATTTGGTACCAGCATGATTTCGTACTCAATTCCTCTCTTGAATCCATCTTTAGCAAGTCCAGATTCAATATTCTTACATACCTGATCCCAATCAAATGGGTTGTCATCCTGACCATCTCCGCCCGAAGCGCCTTGAACATCTCTAACTTGAATTGCAACTTGACCTGTTTTGGAAACGCACCTTTTAAATAATTCTTGATGACCATCATGCCATGGTTGCCATCTTCCAAGCATTTGAACTGTGGGTTTTTTCCAATCAAACATACTTTTCTTTTATATCATGCGCAATATTTATGTGATTCTTTTCATTCCATTCTGTAATATGAAAATCAACCTTATTGGGTTTAACAAATATGTTGTTAGTATCTTCAAATCTACCTTCCGTAATAGTATCCATCCAGATTGTAATGTCAGCTTGAAAATTTTCTCTAGTTTCAGAAGTTGGGCAGACGAAGTCACAAATTACAAATCTACCATTTTCTTTTTCAAAATCAGCTAGTGTTCGCATTCTATTTGATTGTCTTTTTCTACCTTCATCTGAAAAGTCCCAGTCATTTGCCATTTCCCTAACTTTATCAGCATTGTACCAAGCAGATTTCAATAGGGGCTGAAGTCTTTCAGTTAGATAAGTTTTTCCACTTCCGGGGAGACCCATAACAAGAATTTTCATAATAATATAACTAATTAAAAGACGTATTATATAGAAAATTTATTAGATTTGATTTTTTATTTATTTACATCAAAGTGGAGGCTGAGGCCGGAATCGAACCGGCGTACACGGATTTGCAGTCCGCTGCATGACCACTCTGCCACCCAGCCATTAGGAGAATTATATACCTAATTTAACTAAATCTTTTTGGTTGATAACTCCAACTAAGTCATCACCATGCATAACAGCCAAGCATCCAATTTTCTTTTCAGCCATTATATTAAGACATTTAGATGCTAAATCATCTGGAGTCACTGAAATAAAGTTTTGGCTCATGAAATCTTGAGCGGTCATATCGAAAAAGTAATTTGATTTATCAATTGCACGCCTTATATCACCATCGGTAATAATTCCTACAACTTCTTTATTTTCTTTTACAAAAGTTACTCCAATACCTTTTTCAGAAACTATTTTAATCACATCCTTTGAGGGCTCGTTATGATTAATAATTGGTATATCATCTCCGCAAACCATTACATCCCTGGCAGAGAGCAGTAATCTTTTACCCAGCGTTCCTCCTGGATGAGACTGTGCAAAATCTTCAGGTTTAAAATCTTTTTTATTCATTAAAGAAATTGCCAATGCATCTCCCCAAACAAGAGTTGCTGTTGCACTAGAAGTTGGAGTAAGATCAAGTGGACAAGCTTCTTTCTCAACTTTTATTAATTGATGGTAGTCCGAAATCTTTGATAGTGTTGATTCATCATTTCCAGATACGCCAATTACAGAGCAACCTAACTTTTTAATAATTGGAATTGTTTTAAGGAGATCGTCTGTTTCACCTGAATAACTTATTGCAACAACTATATCGTCACTTTGAATCATTCCAAGATCTCCATGAAAGGCTTCAGTGGAGTGCATAAAGAAAGANCTAGTCCCAGTACTTGATAAGGTTGCAGAGATTTTCTTACTTATATGTCCAGACTTTCCAATTCCTGTAAAAATAATGCGGCCTTTANATTCAAATATAATATCAATGATTTCTTCAAAGTTTTTATCAATATAGTTTTTTAACCCTAAAAGAGCTTCAACTTCATCATCGATGACTTGTTTTGCTATATTTATTATTTGTTTTTCTTTGCTCATTTCCTAAAAGTTGAAATTGTATATTGGAATCCTGTTTGAATAGTTACTAAAAGAGCTATTAGAAGAATAATATCAGCAAAAAATAGGATCATCATATTATTAATTGTAAGGCCAAAAAGATACATTAATATTGCAAACATTTGTATTGCAGTTTTTGTCTTAGCTAAAAATGTAACTTTTGTTTTTTCAGATTGGTTATTTCTAGAATTAATATCTCTAAGAGCAGCAACCCATATCTCTCGCGAAATAATTACTGCCGATATAAATCCTATTAAAAAGCTATTCAGGTTGATGCTTAAACCAATTAAAACAAAAACAATTAAAAGTTTATCTGCAATTGGATCAAGAATTTCTCCAAGAACAGATTCTGAATTTGTTTTTCTAGCAATGTACCCATCAAGGAAATCAGATAGGGATGCAATAAAAAATAATAATAAAGCTATCAAATAGTTAGCCTCAAGAAATAAAAATAGATAAATTGCAATTGCGCAAAAAATTCTCGAAAGCGTTATTAGATTTAGAATGTTTGAAATCATAAAATTCTTTTAATTTCTAATGCTATTGTCTCATTTATATTTTTGATAGTCATTAGATCATCCTTTGTAGCCTCTTTAATACCCTTTAGACCTCTAAACTTTTTGAGTAAGGCTTTTTTAGTTATGGGTCCTATACCCCTGACTGAATCTAACGAAGAATATTTATTTGTTTTGCGTATTTTTTTTCTTGATGCAGTTATTGCAAATCTATGTGATTCATCTCTTAATTCATTTAGTAACTTAAAAGATTCTGAATGAGGATCTATTTCTATAACTCCCTTACTTGTGTATATCGTTTCGGTAGCTCTTACTCTCCCTCTACCCTTTGCTATAGCTAGAACAAGAATTTTTTCCATATCAAAGTTTTTTAATAATCTATTTGTGAAGTTTAATTGAGCTTTTCCACCATCAATTAAAATCAAGTCAGGTCTATAATCTTTATAATATTTTAATCTTCTCGAAATTACATGCTCCATTGATGCAACATCATTGCCAGCAATATCATTTGGAATATTGAATAGTCTATAATCTTTTTTTGAAGCTCCACTCTCTGCAAATACAACGCATGATCCAACTCCCTGCTGCATGTATTGATGACTTATATCGAATGCATCTATTCTTTCAATTTTCTTAACTCCAAGCTTCTTAGCAAGTTCTTTATATGCAAAAGCATATTTTTCTTTTTTACTTAAATGATTTTTAATTATTTGAGCGGCATTATTTTTTGCTAATGAAACAATAGGTTTGATAAAAGAATTTTTTGTTTTTGGGAAAACTATTTTTTCAGAAATATTATCTTTAATACAATCTTGAATAAGAATAAGATCATCCAGAGGGGATGCAAAGAATATTTTCTTTGGTAAATTTGCTTTATTTGAGTAGAAATTAAAAACTGCTAACTCATAAAGATTATTTATGGTTTCAAGGAAAGCATCTTTAATTAAATGAGTTTTTGTTCCTCTTATTTTTCCATCTCTTATAGTTACTATGCATATTCCCGCATAATTATGCACCTTTTCAACTGAGAAGATATCGGCATCAACTGCATTTGGAGTTATGGCTTGTTTTTCATTAATAACTTCAACTTGATTAATCCGAGTTTTTATATCTGCTGCTTTTTCATAGTTAAGTTCATCAGAAGCTCTCTTCATAGCTTTTTTTAAATTAGAAACTAAATTTCTTTTTGAAGATGTAAGATAATCTTTAGACTTTTCGATATCCTCCATATATTCTTCTTTTGAAATATTTTTCGTACAAGGTGCGCTACATCTTTTCATCTGAAATTCAATACATGGTCTAGTCCTGGATTTAAAGGTCGTATCAGAGCAATTTCTTATCCTAAATATTTTTTGGATGTCTTTTATTGAGTTTTTTACAGCCTGAGAACTTATAAATGGACCAATATAGTTTTTATTAACAGAGCTTTTTGTTCTTTTAAGATAAATCCCAGGAAATTCTTGATCAAGTGAGAAATAAATATATGGATAGGTTTTGTCATCTCTTAAAAGAATATTAAATCTTGGTTTATTTTCTTTTATGAGATTTTGTTCAAGCAGAAGCGCTTCAACCTCATTATTAGTTATAAAAACTTCAATATGATCTGTTAATCTTCGTATTTGATTTGTTTTTCTATCTTTAAGAGATTTTCCAAAATAGGATGAGGTCCTTTTTTTAAGATTTTTTGCTTTTCCAATGTAAATCAGTTCTTTTTTAGAAAAAAACTTATAAACACCTGGTGATTCAGGAATATTCTTAATTTTATCTTTCAAATCTTACAATTGCTTATTGGTATTAATTTTACCTAATTCGACGCCCCATTGATCAAATGCGTTTGTATTCCAGAAAATGCTATTGAAAATAGTTTTATTTTCCCACAATGAT
>FUFK010896214.1_pt1 | contig 36944 bp, 42 predicted proteins | sample 1021851 | NCBI WGS metagenome assembly FUFK01 (sample SAMEA51879418, study PRJEB19060) | metagenome | reverse complement strand
GACGCATTGTCTTTGGACTTGGCTCAAACAAACAATGGTGACAAGGCTATCTTTGTAATGAAAGCCGATACTGGTACAAACGCAAAGCGTTGTGGAATCGGTGTTGCTATTAGTGCTGCTGCTGCTGCTGGAGATACAGTTGATGTATGTATCGGTGGTATGGCTGAAGCAAAAGTTAAAGCCGGTACTGCTGTTGGTGACCGTTTAAGTATTTACAGCACTGTAGGTATTTTGGAACCATACCAAAACACTTTTGAAGACCCTATCCTTGCAGTGGCTGGTGCTGCTGAAGCAGGTGGAACGGCGATCGTGTTTGTTATCAAGCAGTTCTAAGTTCGATTCTTTATCAAGCCGAAGGGGTGGGTGTTTCGCCCATCCCTTTTTTCGTATGGTGACCTATGGCAAATTTAAAAGCATTGAGACAGAAAGTTAAGAACATTACAGACTACAGTCCAGAACTGNNACAGTTTAACAACCANNTGGATGAACTGNTGAACGATGCGTACTANTGTATTTGGACNATGAANCGTTGGAACTTTAGTACAGAACTGAGCACCATGCGATTGCACACAGACATAACAACCAGTACAGATACAGAAAACAGTGGTGCTACCAATGTGACGGCAAGTGTTACCAAAGGTGAGCGACAAGTTGTATTGAGTGCAAATATAGACAGACTGCATGACATGGATGTGTGGGAAGGTCAGCCAATGGAAATAGACAACATGGAATACATTATTTCCAAATTAGTTGATATGAAAACTATTTTATTGGACAANCCNTTTGAGGGCACAACCAACGCTACCAACACTGGTTGGAAAATTAAAAAACGATGGTATGACCTTCCAGTAAATTGCCTAGAACTGTTGTATTTAGGTCACAGAGATTACCCCTACGTGAGCGTAAGTGGTTCACAAAACCCATACGGAAAGTCTACTGCTATTTTGCCCAGGCGAGAAGAAGATTTGGATTTAAGAGTGGATTACACACAATCTTACGCTGAGGCATATATTACAAGTCCAACCCAGCACATTGCACCAGCAGAACAACTTACCATATCAGAAGAGGCATCTGGAGATTTTCAATCAAACAAATACTATGAGTTTGCATGGGCATTCATCAAAGATGGTAAGGTTGGGGCGTTGTCTGAACCAACCATCTACAAAGTTATTGAAAACAATAAAAGGTTAAAGTTAGTGTTTACAGGTTGGGATGATTTAGAGATTGCAGCAGACACTTACAACAACAAAGACCAAGAGCCTACACAATGGGAAGGCTACCGTAAGGTCGTTTGTTGGAACAAAAACTTTGACCAAAACACCGGTGAGCGTAAAGGTTTGCCCTGTTGGTTGTATGTAGTGAATGGTACTAGCACAACATCTGGAACTCGTAACGACCCAGATTACCTGCGACCTATTGTAGTTACAGACATAAACTCATTTGTAAATATAGTAAAGTTGAATCAACTTGACAATGGCTCACCTAGATACATTGAGATTGATGGTAACCATCAGCAAATTAGACCCTATCCACGTCCGGTTGGATATGACTTTGAGGTGCCCCAAGAGAAAGCTAGGGGCAACTATTGAAGTGTACCATGACTACGTTCGTGAAATGGTTATGCGGTATATGGTTAAGCCTAAGGACTTGTTGTTGTCTACCGATGTACCACAGATGCCATATGAGTTTCACCAGCTCATCGTATACAAGGCACTGGAAGACATTTATTTAAAGTTGGGTCAACAAGGTTTGGCTGCAACGTATGAAAAGAAATACATGAAGGAAATAAACAATCTGGCAAAACGATACGTGGACAAAATTGATCAACGTGTGGTGCGTGGACGATTCCATATGGCATATGGAAGACCAACTTACGATGGAACAACATTAAAGAGGCTTTCATGAAACCACAACGGTTCAAACGCTATGTGCCATGTGGTGGTATCAATCAAGTATTGATGCCAAACATAGGTGACGCAAACATTGTCAACAACTGTAGATACGTATCTGAAGGTGGTTGGAAGGCAGATGTTGGGTTTGAATCATGGTGGCATGCACCTGCGTCTTGGACGATAACAAGTGCCATCGTTACAAAGTACTTTACTGACAAAGTTGATGCCGTTTATCAATGGAANAGACAGGGCACCAATGACATTTACACNTTTATTGAGCAAGGCAGGTNNANTGTACTACGCNATTGGNAACAAAGGNCAGGGTGCAACNTATNCNGGTGCCTTCTATGANAATGACTTGGTAACGATTGACAGTGACCGGTACATACCTAAGTTGGGCGATGTCGGTAGTCAGTTTGTAAACCTGGGACAACATCTGTTGATTATCAACGGACGGGACCGTGCAATACTGTTTAGTGGTGATCAAGTCTATCGAGACTTTGGTTTTGTATTGCAGACTCCAAGTTGTGACCCCTTAGATGTGGCTACTGAGTATCAGAACAATCAGGTGTTAAGTGGTGGTGCTGCNGTTGNTTNNAANAAGGTTTCNCAGTATGGTCTNGGNGATGTNACAGAGAATGTNCAGTACACGTACAACTACAANATGACNATGATTTCAGACTTGGGTGCTGAGTCTCCATTAAGTGCTGCACAGAGTGTGTCATGGTCTATACCAAACGCACAGAACAAACGATACGGTGTTGCGCTAGACTTGCCAATAGGTCAAGATGGTGTGGTGGCAAGACGNATNTANCGNACCAAAGAGATAGCCACAAACGGTGAACTGTACTACTTTGTGTCTCAACTTAATGAGAACTCAAGTCGATTTTACATAGATGCCATGCCAGATAGATTTTTGGTTGATCAAGCCCCATCATTTACGGCTAGTACACCCATTACTACAGATTGGAAGTTTGGTGAAGTATGGGACAATCGACTTTGGTTGGCGGCAGGTAGCCGTATTATTTATTCAGACCAAGGTATCTTTGAGCAGTTTGGGGCTTTAGCATACTTTGATTTGGGCAATCAAACTGGTGGTGACATCACTCAATTGGTAGCCTTTTATAATAATTTAATTGTATTCCGTGAAACTGCTATAAATATTATAAGTTTTGATACAGACAGTTATAACATCAGCACCATCACTAACACGCTTGGCACAGTAGCTAGCAAAGCAGTTGTGGTTATACCCCAGTTGGGTGTTATTTTTATTAACGAACAAGGCGTGTGGATGCTCTCAGGTGGCTTGAACGGTGGTGCATCGATAAGCATGCAGAAGATAAGCAAGCCCATCGACAAACTGTTGCGTAGAGTAAATCGCTCGATGATGCACAAAGCAATCGCAGCATACTCGTATCGAGAAAAAGAAGTGTGGCTGCACCTTCCAACCGACGACTCAACAACGCCAGACTTTGGGTATGTGTTACACTTGACACCTGAAAATCCAATGTGGTCTATTCGTACAGACTTAGAGACACCAACAAATAGTTATTGGTCTGCAATGACTACAACTGTAAATGGGTACTTTCTATTGGGCAACGACCCGGACTGGACACCGGCATTGGATGCGGAGACAAACAAGTTGGGTCCACTACAAGTTATGAGTTCAAGTTCACATTGGGGTCAGGCTGGCAAGATTACTGCATATGGTGACAATGTAACCTTGGCTATTACAGATACAGTACACAATGGTCACCAATGGGAAAGTGCTTGGTACAACTCAAATGAGAACAGTGTCAAGGTACGATACTATAGTGTAGAACTACGCATTATGTCATATGGTGACAATGGGTTTGACTTCTTTTATGGAATCGACTACTCGTACACAGAAAGTACCACATCGACCCAAAAGCAGGCAAAGAGTGAAACGGTGTACACTATTAATGAAGATGCCGTGTTTGGTCCTGCTGACCTGTCTGTCACCAAAGTGCCATTTACAGTAAACTCCAGCAAGATTGCAGAGGGCAGGTTGATCACATTGCGATACGATGTCAATACAGAACTGTGTGACCAGTTTAAGTTTGGTGTACGAACTACAAACTCTCAACAGTGGCACTTATTGTCGTTNAACATTCTGTCAGATTCAGTTGCCATGCCAGCACTCAACCAGTCCACAAAGGTGTCACGATGAAAGTATTTACACAGGTAGGACAAAAGGACCTTGACCAGGTNAAACCAGAAAACATNAATGACAANACTCGCNNNGTTGTAGGTGAGTACAANGGNAAACTAGATGGTCAAAANTATCCAGTAACAGGTATAGACAATCTTAAATTATCACCATCAACACTAACATCACAAAGCACAGTTAACGTGTTTGGTTTCAAACTTGTTGGTCAGACACAAGACTACCACTTTGTGCGCAGATGGAATACTTACGAAGGCGGTATTAACATACACTTGCCACTTCATACATTTGACCTTCAAAACGGTAGTTGGTCAAGCGGGTGGAATAACCTGCAAGATATAGACAGTGCATATAATGATTTGGTGTTGAGTTTTGAGGCTGAGAGCGGAACGTTAAATGGTTGCTTTGATATAAACTTTCGTCATGGTTTTGATGTGTTAGAGATATCAACTGGAGTCAACGAAATACGTGGTGAAGAGTGGTGGAGTCGATGGGGTTTGTTTTGCAATGATGTATTGATAGCAGAAACAGGTAGGGTATATCCAAGATTGTCAAATTTGTCTGTACCTTTTAAATTGTTTGTAGGTTCACAACCTGTAAGATTGGAACTGAAATGGCAAGCCAACAACAAACCACCAGATACGTCTACAGATACGATTATTTCTAGAATGGAAATATATGGTGCATCCATATGGGCATGCAACACTAAGAGGTAGAAATGGGTAAAATAGCAAATCAATACTTTGAAGGTGGGCAAGCACCAACGGCAGCACAGTTGAATACTGTGTACAATAGTGTTGCTGGTGATAGTGTAAAAAATTTAAATATGAATACTGAATGGGCACAACGTGAACATTTTAGCAGTTCAAACAGAATCACTAGCCTTTACACATTTGATTACGATGGAACTGCTGATTGGGCTACAAGTAGCACTACCTTTACAACCATTGAAAATGTTGCTGGAACACCAAGCAAAGTTTTGCCAAACTACATTACACATGGAAATGTTGTTGTTCGTGTACATGCTAGTGGTTTGATAGCAGAATCTGTTTTGTCAGCGGCTGGAGATGGAAACGGTCAATCAGGTCAGACAAACTACAACACCTTTGCATTTCGTTTGTTCATGAGTCTCAATGGGAGTGGTACACCAACAACTGTTGACATAGCAAATTGTACATATAGTTTTACCGGGAAAGCAGCCATTACGAATCGCACGACATCAACCGCTGGAAAAATATACTTCCGCAACTTTTCTTTTAGTGGAATGGCTACACTTGCACCCAACAACATTATTGACTCAATTGAACTACAAGCATGTGTTGGCTACGCCAGCAATACAATTAAAATACAACACAATCATATACAAGTAATTGTTGTGGAGAACTAATGGGATTTACCAAACCTTTTACATATGTAGATGGCGCAGTTTTATCCGCCACCAATCACGCATCTAATGAAGATGCACTGAGGGAATATGTCAACCAAGAAATCATTGCTACTGACGTATCTACTAATACCATTGTTGGAGAGAGTATTGCTACCCCTCGTTTGTATACTTCTGTACAAACTGGTGACTTTGTTTCTAAAACTGTACAGGGTGTATCAAAAATACGACTACCACAAGCATTTACTTGGTTCACCTCGACCACTAAGAGCAGTAATCAAGTTAGCTCTACGGTCCAAGACTTTCAGTCACTAAACAACACTGGTGCAGAAGTAGTCATTCTGAAGAACAATACAAAAATTATGATTACATTCTATGCCAAGGCATTTGCTGATACAAATAGTACTGTTACCAAAGCACCTGGGCAAAACCTTTGGGACAATAAGTTTGTACTCCAATATGAAAAAGATGGATTGATAACTCGTCTTGAAGGCACTAGAGCGTATGTATTTGAGTTTGATACTGCTGGATCAAGTGCACCACTACCTCCAATAGACGCTGGAGAAGAAGGTGAAGAGGCGGGTCATCGAAGCATAATGATGACTCGTATGCTAACATTAAGTGCAGGAAGATATAAGTTCTCAGTGGCAGTNAATGCCAAGGTTGAGAAGGGGCAGATTAACTGTCAAACATTTACAATAGAAACATTTCATGTGTAGGTGAACTATGGCAATCGGTGGATTAACAGCAGGGGCAGCGTTGGCAGCAAAGTTAGCAGCAGCAAAAGGAGCTGGGATGGCAGCATCCGCAGCGTTGCCAGCATTGGGTAAAAGTGCATTGTTGGCAGGTGGTGGTACGGCTATTGGGGCTTTGCCAGACATTATACCAAGCAAGTTTGAGCGTGATCAAAAGAAACGATTGCGAGAAATGCAGCGCAAACAAGAAATGGGTCTGCTTGGTTTAACGGACCGAGAACGAGCAGCAATAGAATCACAGATGCGTGGTGTTCGCCAGCAAGCACAACAGTATGCACAGGCTGAACGTCAAAGACTAACACAACCTTCTGCGCAACCACAAATGGCATTGCTTGGTCAACAAATGCAAGATGAAAGTCGGCAGCGTCTAGAGGCAGATTTAGCATCGCAAATCTTAGGCTTAGACTTGGCACGTCAAGCACAACAAGAACAAGAAATAAAAGACCTTCAAGCAGCACAAGGCCAATACCAACGAGCAAGGGCAGAAGGGTTGGTCGCACCAGTTCAAGCAGGACTTGAATCATACGCTGGTGGATTGGCACTTGACCGTTTGATGGGCAATATGACACCTGCGCAACGTCAAAGACTTCTAGACATGCAGTTTTTACAAACTATGGGGCAAGGTGGGTCAGGTTTTAATAATCCATTTGGCTCAACATTAAATGAAATCTCTATGCGTGACGCAATGTCGATGAGGAAACCTATTGAATCATATACGTATGAAGATATGCGTGGGATGGGCATGAGCGATGACCAAATAGCACAATATTTTGGAAAACAAAGAATTATTCCTAGTATGGGTGTGCAGTTAGGTGACCAAAGTGCTGCCTTTTATGGAGATGAGTGATGGCTATTCAACAAGTAGGTGGACAAGGCGTATACGTCATTACAGGTAGTGGTCGTGACCCTAGAAAAACAAGCAATGGTCAATCATGGGCAGACCTTGTAACCAAGCAAAAGTACATGTTGTACAAGTCGGCATACGATCAAGCAATGCGTGAGTATGAGGCTGGTACGATTACAGACAAAGAACGCCAAAGGCGTATTGACCAGTTGCGTAAAGACATACGTCAAGAGCGCACTGAAATAGCTAGATTTGAACGTGGTCAACTAAGCGAAAATGAGCGCAGGGAACGTATACGCGCTAGAGAAGAATTAAAACTTGGTACAGAAACCATTCGTACTCCTAGTCAAAAAAGTTCTAGGACAGGAACAGACGATGCTGGTATTCCTTTGCGAACAGATTTTATTGAAGACCAAGAGGATTTTATAAGAAAACAAACGAATCAAAGAAGTGATTGGGAAAGGCAAATCAACCAATATAAAAAGGACCCTAAATTTGCCAGTGCACTTAGAGATCAGGCTAGGGGGAATTCTATAAAAGCTAGACACCAACAAGCTTATGAACAAAATATAACTCCATACAACAATGCAATTACTCAAAGAAACAAGGTTGATGAAAAAATTAAAAAAGCGCAAGAAGATATAGAATTACTTCGAGGCTATGACCAAGCGAAGTTCGAAGAATTTTATAACAAACAAGTATTAAAAGGGTTTGACCCTTCAAAAGAATCAGCAAGTTCAAAAGCATCAAAGAGTGGTGTCACAAGAAAACAACTCAAACCAGGGGTAGAGTTTGATTTAGAAGATGTTGATTATTCTGCGCAAATTAGAGAACGGCAAGACAGGATCAAAGACATTGAGCGACAAATTATTGAGTTAGAAGATGAACCAGGTGCTGACCCAGTAAATGTAATACAAAGAGCCAAAGAAATTGGTCGAGAAGAAAATCTTTTTGATGCCCCAAGAGAACGCCGTAGATTGTTTGGTAGACGTGCTGAAATGCAAGCCTTAGGTATGGAAGAGAAAGAGGACAAGCAACAAGTCAAAGAGGTAGAGCCAGACCCAGTATCAGAAATGATGGCAGAAGAACAAGCGGTAGACAGAGCAATAAAATCCCCAACTGAACAACGATACATTGTTCAGAAAGGAGACACGCTAGGTAGCGTTGCTCAACAATACTATGGAGACCCAAGTCGATTTACAGAGATTGCAGCAGCAAGTGGTATACAGGACCCCAACCGTATTGAAGTTGGACAAGAGTTGATTATACCACAAGACCAACCACAGATGCTAACCGCACCGGTAGCGGAGCCAGTGATTGAGGAAGTTGTAGAAGAGCAAGCAATAGCACCAATACAACCTAAACCTGCAGAAACTAAAATAGGTAATGCTTTACGTCAAGACGTAATAGATAGGCAAGCGCGTGAAAAAGAAATCCGCAGAAATGAAGAGTTGCCAACAAAAACTCCAGATGCTTTAAACCCTTTAAAGCCATCCCCACCTCAGTCACCAACACCAGCACTAACACCAGCACCAACACCAACAGGACAACCAAGAATACAAAGATTGGGCAAGTTGCGAAGGTATTCAGATACAGTGGCAGATTCTAGGAAACAAATTCAAACACGACCAACACCAGCACTACAACTAATACGCAAGGCATTTGACCCTGTAAGAAATTTAAATCGTCGAGATAAACAACAGGTAGCCTTGGATTTGTTGCAACAAGCAAAGCAAGCGTATGGTGTTTCCAGTAAAGAGTATCAGAAGGTTAAAGACCAAGTATTGGCTGAACTTGGCAGAGCAATAGACCCTAAGCAGGCAAAACAAATGAAGGAAGTTAAAAACCTTCAAGAAACTTCACCTACTCAATACTACAAGTTGGGTGATGGCATTCGTGGGCTTTCAAAAGAAAGTAAGCAAATGGTTGTACAATTGTTTCCAGTAAACGATGAAACCAAACTTGACGAAATCGAAAGATTGTACAAAAACGCTCAACAACAATTAAAATTAAGTGTTGTCGACAAGTCGCAAAAAAAGAAAGCTTTGGATATGTTAGACCTTATGTATATGGCAGTTATATCTGACAAGAGGTAAACATGCGTGACTATTCTGAAATGACCATAGAGGAGTTATCACAACTCGCAGGGTACCCAATAGAAGACACAGATGAGGCTCGCGCTCAAGCCATCTTGTATTTGCAACAACAAGATGTTGAGACCCAGCAAGAAAAACGTGAACTACAACAGGACACAACTGAAATTCAATACGACCGTTTGCTCAATCAATACGACAGAACTCTAGACGCAATCGAAGATAGCAGCGTACTTACAGAAGAGCAAATTCAGAAGAACAAACTAGATTTAGAGGCATTAAAAGGAACTGGTCAAATAACTGGGTTTGGTAGCGTTGAAGAACTTGGAGTACCAAAGACAAGCACAACTCCATTACAAGAACCAAGTGTATATGATAGTGTTTACGATATTTTTTATGACACTATATTAAAACGCACAACTGGTACAAGTCCAACAGTGCAAGAATTGGACGACCCATCAACGCAAAATCTACGTTCAACGTTTGCAAAGGAACTCAGGAGGGTTTCAACAGACATGGACCCGGCTGAGCAGAGAGGTTTTATTGCTGGTGGTTTAAAAATATTCAATGATGTAGTTGCTGAAAACCAAGACTTGTCACTTCAGGAACAGTACGACCTTGCCATTGATGCATTGATTGAAATTGAAAGAGCACCTGACATCACAACGGAACAAGCAACTGCAATTGACCCTGAGTATTCTGCTCAACCAAAAGCAGACATGACAGGATTAGAAATTACCGCTGAGGCACTTGATGTTCAAAAGTACCCAGGCACTGATTTACCGGTTTACAATCAACAACAGTTTGATTATTTCAATACTGTTCAAAATAGTAAGTATCAACCTGAAATAAGCGCACAGGCAACTGCATTGGCAAATGCACAAACAAGAGAAGAGCGGTTTGTTAACTTTTTAGAATTTAACATGGGGGATGGTATTTACCTTTCTGTGCCAACAGAAACAATAGAGTATATCTATGAAAACCCTTTGGGTGGAAATGTCTACGATCCAGAAACAGATTTACAATTAAAGCGTATGTATGAAGAGCGAGAGTTTAGTGTATCTCCAACTCTACTAGACATCAACACAAATACAAATGCCAGATTGGGGTTGGCAAGAGCAAGAGCATACAAAACCTTGGGGAATCCAGATTGGAAACAAAGCCAAGAAAAAAGACGGGTTGTATTGGAAAACATTCGTGAGTTTGATGCTAAAGGGTGGGTACAAGACGAAACTGCAATAGGTGGTACATCTGACAGTACTGCATTGTGGTTGTTCAAAGCAATCACGTCGCCAATGACTGCATTTTCTGCTGCTGCTTATGAAGGACTAGACGAGGCTACAGGTGCCTTAATAGGGTTGGGGTTTGAGGCTGCTGAGGCGGCAGGTCTAGTAGGTGAGGCAGATTACATAGGTGAGGCTGGTTTCACAGAGGTGCGCGAAAAAGCATTGACACCAAAGTATCAAGGTTATGGGTTGGCTGGTCGTGTGGCTGAAAACATTGCACTTAGTAAAGGGTTTACTGGTGAGGCAGAAGTTGTTGCTGATAGTCTAAATCTTGACACTGCATACAATCCAAGTGCAGCAGCGGGTATGGCACCATATATAGTTGCTGGGTTGGACACAACCATAAGGGCTGGTGGTGCACTAATGGATGTAAGTATTGACCCTGTAGGCGATGCGATGATTGCTGCACCAAAAGCATTGTCTGCTGGATACAAAACTTACAAAGCGCACAAGGCAATACATGGTGCTAGTTCTGTCGCAGATTCTTTAAAAGCAATAGCAAAAACAGGTGGGGCAGAAATAGATTTGCTACAAGGGTCTTTGTCTTTGGCAAACCAGTATGACACACGCATACCCAAGGGTATTACACCTGATGACCTCAGTGTAACTATGGCAGACAATGTAGCAGACAATCTATTGGCAGCAAGGGCTATAGAAACAAACAACCTTGATGATATTGCCGTCAATAAACTCGATCAAACCAATGTTGTAAAATCAAATAACCCTGAAAGTTTTTATAGTGAAATAAAGAAAAACCCAGCAACAAACGAACTGTTAGAAGAGTATCGGCAAACAGATGAGTTGTTAAATGTAATGAAGGGGGCAGATGACCCTACACAAAAAGCACTGACATTTGCAAAGAGAAAAAGCGACTTGCCAAAAGCCAATGTAGAACAGGCAAAAAGAGCATTGAAGGCAGCCGACGAAGGGTTGGGAAATCCAGGCCGCAATTTATCTAGAATATATGGTCGAAATATATTTTATGCAATCGCACCAGAAATGCCTAGTTTGGAAAACCTTCAATGGTTGACTCGTAAAACGTTGGCAACCAAAGGTAAGCGTGATGAACTTATAGCGATTGCAGCAAATACACCATCAATGAAAACTATGTATAAGGTAGTGGAGCACAATGGTGAAGTTAGAGAGCGTGTGGCTAGAGTGGGTAGGTCTACTGGTTACGATGTATTCAATCAAAATGTTAATGTAAAGCCTACAGAAACAGTTGACGCATATTCTATTTCTGGCATGGAGCAATCTGAAATAGACTCTATCATAGAAGTAATAGAAGGTCTTGAACTACCAACAACACTAAAACAAGAAATAGTTTCAAACATACAAGATGAAGGCATTTTGTTTGTTGACGATTACAATGCAATAGAAAGCGCAATACGTGACAGAGTAGCTAGAGTTAGTAGTGGTGGTGCATCTATAGAGGACATCAACAGGTTGGAAATGGAGGCTCAACAACGGATGCTGGAGGCAAGTGGGACGGTCTACAGAGACAAAAGCGTTGTGGATAAATTGTCAGCCGGTGGTAGGTACTTCATACAAAAGGTTCTAGATTCTACAATGGGAAGAAGAGCACAAGGGTTTGTTAACCCAAAAACCATAGACAAAGCATTTAAAAAACTTGGAACGCCAGTCGTCAATAATTTAAAAACAACAGGTGTACAACTACGCAGGGTTCTACAGGAGCACAACAAATCTATGGCGACATTGGGTTTTAGAACTCAGACTAGGTTCAAAGATTTGATGGAAGGTAACGCAGAGCAAATAACCAGGTACATAGACGCACAACAGGTACCTGATCAACTTACGGCATCGCAAACAATTGGTTTAATGACAGTTGGGGAACGCCCAAAAATTACAGACAAATTTTATGGGGTAGCGCGAGCAGAACAAAAAAACAATTTGGTAACGTCTATGCGTTGGATGTTAGACAATTTGTTTGTCCGTAAACAAAACAAGTTCCCATTAACATACTCCCAACTGAATGCATCAAGTGGATTGCTTGAGGCAACTACTCCAACCATTTGGAACAACAACGGCATTGAATACATCAATCAACAGTTGGACATCTTAGCCACAAAAATTATCGACAATCCATTAGAGTACTGGAATGAGTTGCAAGAGTTTATGGTGGATCTCAACGATGCGATTCAGAATCCATTAAATAGAAATAGGTCCTACACGGTAACCACTGAAAATGGTGTAGAAACAATAGACGCACCCATAGTAAATACAAACGTTACATCAGAAAACGTAAACAGTCTTGACCGGTTGCAACTCGAAAATAGATTTGGTTTGATAGCGTTGTCAACATATTATGTTGCAGAATCAAATAGAATTATGGCAAAGGTGCTTTCAGATTCATTGCGGAAAGATTTTAAGTCATTGTCTGTAGCAGACATCACTGATGTACCTATTGCTCAAGATACTTTTGAAACCTCAGTACAAGAGGCTGCAAAGATTATTTACAACAACAACAACATAAAAGAAAGCGAACAAGCCGTCTTCGATAAATTTAAGAATGTTGTTGCACAGGCTCATAAGGCAGAAGTGGCATCTACTTTAGATACGACCATAAACATTAAAAGACTTGACGACGAAATTCTACGTGAGTTGCGTACTGTACAATCAGAGTTCAACAAAGATGTCTCACTTGAATACAAAGCAGCCAGTAAAAATATGACAGACCGCATTAAACTGGAGCTGGAAGTCATACGAGAGGAAAATGCCGATAAACTTAAGATTGCATTAAAGAAGTTTGACAGAGACAAGGAATCGGCAATACGCATAGACCAGCGAGAGTTAGATGAAAAACTAACACGAGACATTGAAAAGATACCTGAGGACAAACGTAAAAATCCTGTGTTGTCTGAAATCCGTAAAGACAGAACAAGAAAACTTAAGCAAGTGAGCGACAAACAATTGGCATTGAAGAAGCAGATTACCAAAAGATTGCAAAAGAAAAAGATAACTAAAATAGAGGCTGAACAAGCTAGAGCAAAGGTGGATGCAAAAGCAAAGCAACAAAAGGCAAAGGTACGTAAACAGGCTGAAGAGAAAATAGATGCAGAAAAGGCCAAGTACGAAAAGTATGCAGAAGACAGTGATCAGGTACGCAAATTAAAATTAGAACATGCCAAGGCGAAAAACGATTTAAACAAACCATATGTCAAGCCACGAAAAAATCTACGTGATAAACTTGTAAACGAGATGAACAACGACATGCAGGTGCGTAAACAACAGTTGTTTGCTGAGCGACAGAACATACTTGATAACATTCAAGACGCTAAGTCGGACAAGGGTGACATATCGAAAGCCCAAGAAGACCTTGCTGCACTTGAGACTATTGAAGAAAAAATTGAATACCTAAAAGAAAATGTAACTGTATACAATCCAGAGTTTGATAAAATACTTCAACAAATTAAGAGTGCTAAATTATCTGAGGAAGACTTGACGGACGTTGCGGAACAAGTACAGAACTATGCGCAAACAGTACTTAGAAACAATGGACATAATTACAAACTTTCAAGGGGTAGGTATCAAGACATTGAGGATTCCATAGATACTTTGTTTAATCAAAATGAGGGGTTTGCAAGAGCAATGTTTGGTGATGACACCTTTAATCAACTGAAAAATGAACTGGTCACTAAAACCAGAGCGCAAAGACAAAGGATTATTGTAGAGGCTTTGAATAACGATTTAAGTGTTGTTGACATGTTTGGACCTGTAATAGACATGATGAATGAGGCATTTTACATTTCTGTGCTTGGTTTAAATGTAGGGTCACATGTTAGAAACACAGTTAGTGCTCCTGCCATTGTGTATCAAACCACTGGAAAACTTCTAAATCGTGAGTTGGTTAAAAGTGGTGAAAACGTTGTAAAGCATGGTAAACGAATCGGTTCTAAATATTATGGTAAAATAGTTGTTCGAACTCCAGGTGGAGTAACATATACAAACGCAGATTTATTTAACATTTTGCAAGAGTCAGGAGTTAAAAGTCAGTTCCAATTTTTGCAATCTGAAATGAGCAGAAAAGGCAAGTTAATACGTGAACTTGACGCTTTAAAGGATAGAAACTTAAGCGATTGGTCTTACAGTTGGCTTAAAAGAGTTGGTAGAGCACCCTTTGATGCACTGAAGGCAACAGTAGAAGTCCAGACTTATGAAGACATGACCTTCCGTGCAGCAGTGTTGATTGACGCACTTAACGAGGGTCGCAGTGTAGAAGAGGCTGCTGCTTTGGCTCGAAGGTCTATGTTTGACTATACAGACATAGACGAAGGGTTAAATAAATGGTTAAGAGCAGCGTTTGTATTTAGTTCTTTTCGCATACAAAACTTCAAAGAGTTTTATCGAAGTTTAAGCAGTGCATCTAAATTTGGAAGATACTTGAAAATACTTAATGCAACTCGTACAACAAACGCATTGTTTCGCTCAATGAATGACAAAAAGCAGTTGCCATATCAGATGTACTATCCGCAGTTTGCGCAAACACGTATTGTCTGGGAAATAAACAATTACAATGACAGAGTTGCATTTGCGATGGCACCATCTATACCGGCAATAGATAGTATGACAGACATGATAGGTTTTATATCGTTGCTAACGTCACCAATGGACAATTTAGAGGCAAAAGACGTAGACCCTAAAGAAATGGTGACTAGACAGTTAATGCCAATCATCCAAGAAATAGTTTCAACATCTGGTAAATATGAAAGCAGCAAAGCAAAGCCAGCAGTTGTTAACTTGTTAAAGTCGTTCTCAGGTGCCAACACACCATCGGAAGTTGCTGAAATGCTTGAGCGGTTTGCTGGTGGAAGGGTTAAAATAACTTTGGCAGAGCCAGGGGATAAAAATGCAGTAGACGGATACATATATACTTTGTCTGCCGAACAACGTAAGAAACTATACCACGGTTCATTCTGGACTGCTCTAACAGTGCTGGGCGGGTCAAATTTAGTGGTGAACTACTTTAGGCTTACTGACCCTGAAGGTACTACATGGCAATCACTAGATGGATTCCAACGTTCATTGGCGTACCTAGGGTTGTATTCAGTGTCAGAGGCTAAAAATGTAGAAGTCCAACAAACTCAAAGAATGCGTGGTATTATTAGCCAAATGAAACGCATTGAAAATACAACTTTAAATCTTGAAGAAGAACTTGATTAACTTCATTAACCGTCGGGGGAACAATGAATATAAGACACATAGACCATCCAAGTATAAATGACACAGACGTAGCCAGTGTTGCACAAAACTTTGACGCTGCTAAGTTTCACAAACATACACTTGTAGTGCCAGAACAGATTGATACATCTGGTGCATTTCTAGGTCGTATTGAATCTATTGTGGTGCGATGTACCGGTTTGGGTGGTAGCAATACCAGTCTTACAGTAAAGGGCACCTGGGACGCAGCAGGTGATCACGTTTGGTTCCCTGACACGGCAGGTACGATTGCTACAGGTGTAACCACAACAACCACAGGTAGTGCGGTATTTGAGTTTAGATTACCAGTTCAGTCTAAATTTTCAAATCCAGATGTATACCTGTTCTTCAAAATTAATGGTTCTGGAAACATTACAATTGACTACTCGCAGATTGTTTGGAGTGAATAATGCCTGTTGCCAGTCCATTTGAAACGGCTGGTGGTGGAACGGTAAATCTAGAGTACGAAGACATCTCGGCACAGACGGACGGTTCTACCCAAAGTTTCACAGTAAGCAGTGACTACAAATCGGGTTCGTTACAGGTATATTGGAATGGACTACTTCAACTGTTTACGGACATTGGAGAGTCGTCTGTTACAAATTTCACAACTTCATTTACACCGGCAGGTGATGACTCGCTGGTCGTGATATACATACTTAAATAGGAGCCACCAATGGCAGTTCAAATTTCCAAAGAGCAGGTAAAAAACAATGCTATTGATTCAACCAAACTGGATGGGTCAAGTAATTATTCATTCTCTAGTCAGATTCGATATACGGGTACTGACACAAACACACAAGCCTTGGCAACGCGTGGATACGTAGATTCGGTTGCTGCTGGTCTTGACCCCAAAGCATCTTGTAAGGTTGCTACTACGGCAAACATTACACTCTCAGGAACGCAAACGATTGATGGTGTTTCGGTATCTGCTGATGACCGTGTTCTGGTAAAGAATCAATCAACCGCCTCAGAGAACGGTATCTACATTTGTGCTGCTGGTTCTTGGTCTCGTTCATCAGACATGGCTGCTGGAAGTGATGCTGCTGGTGCATCGTTCTTCATTGAGCAAGGTACATTAAATGGTGACCTGGGTTACGTTTGTGTAAGCGACAAAGGTTCTGCCGTTGTTGGTACCAACAACTTGTCATTCAGCATCTTTTCTGGACAATCAAATACAGAGGCTGGTGCTGCTCTCAGTAAGACTGGTAATCGTCTTGATGTCGAGGTAGATGATTCTTCTATCGAGATTTCATCTGACGCTTTACGTGTCAAGGCTGCTGGTATTACTGACTCCATGTTAGCTGGGTCGATTTCGAATTCAAAATTGTCCAACTCTACAATTAGTGGTGTTGCTCTTGGTGGTACATTGGCTGCTCTTACTGCATCTACTTCAGGTGGTTTGAGTTTGAGTGCATCCTACACAGGTGCATCGTCAGTAACCGCCAGTATCAACTTGGACGGTACCAGTTTGGCAACAGACTCAAATGGATTGAAGGTCAACACAAACGGTATTTCAACATTGATGATTGCTGACGATGCAGTAAGTGCTGCTAAACTTGCTGACAACGCAGTAGAGACTGCTGCTATTGCTGCCACCGCAGTAACAGATGCAAAGTTGGCATCGAATGCGGTAACAACTGCAAAGATTGCAGATTCATCGGTTACCAATGCCAAACTTGCCGGTAGTATCGGTGCAGACAAACTCACCTTGGGTAATGGTGTTGAGAACTCAAGTGGCTCTCTCATTGTATCTCTTGACGGTGGTACTTTGGCTCTTGGTGCTGGTGGTCTTAGTGTTGCTGCTGGTGGTATAAGTGCTACAGAGTTGGCATCAAGTTCCGTATCTGCTGCAAAGTTGGCATCCAATGCGGTTGAGACTGCAAAGATTGCTGACGATGCAGTAACATCTGCCAAGATTGGTGCTGGTGCAGTTGACGCTACTGCCCTGGGTAGCAATGCGGTTACCACTGCAAAGATTTCGGATGGTAATGTGACGGCTGCCAAGTTGAGTTTCATGTCATCGTATGAAACATTGTCTGCTGGCGATGGTTCTGCTACCACATTNGATGCNNCTGCTGCTGCTGANGCTACCATGNTNGGTGGTGCCATTGTATTCCGAAACGGTTTGGCAATGGGTCTTGTTGAGTCTTCACCTTCTGGACAGGACCAGTACACCTTGTCTGCTACCGGTGGTAGTGGCGGAAAATTACGCGTAACATTTGGTGCGGCTCCAAACAACGGGGACCAAATTACTGTTATGTATTTTCAGGTTTCTTGATTGAATGATTAGTTGTTGGGGAGTGTTCTTCGGGGCACTCCTTTTTCCCATTGGAGGTTGTATGGAAGGAGAACTTATCCAACTATTAATGAGTGGTGGAGCCAATGTTGCGTTTGCCATATTTCTGTACAGTCAAAACAAGGACCTTCAACGTAGAGCAGATGAGCGTGAAGAGAAGGCAGAACAGAAGGAGGCAGAACTTCGTGCTCGATACGACTCAGTAATTCAAGACATGCAAAACAAAGAGGTCGCGATACGAGAAACCATTGTACAGGAGATGACGGACCTGGACAAACGGATGTCATTAGTTGAGCAAAGCCTGACCACATTAAGTACAATGATAAGTGAAATCAAAGCATCATTGATACGGGTGGACAATGCCAACTAGAAAGAAACGGACTCCAGCGCGTGGAAAACGATTTGTCAAAGTGGTTAAGAATAAGAAGACTGGTCGCACGAAACGTGTGTCCTATGGGCAAGCAGGCAAAAGCAAATCTGGAAAGAATCGTATACAAGCTGGAACACCAAAGGGAGACTCATATTGTGCACGGTCGTATGGAATCAAGAAACGATTGTCAGCCAAAAAAAGAAACGACCCAAACACTCCAAACAATCTGTCACGAAAGAAGTGGCGATGCCGTGGCAAAAAAAGTATGCGTTAGTGTGTATTTACAATTATACTTGTACACATAAACCCATAACGGAGCACACTATGAACTCAGATTTACTCGCACTCACTCCAGAACTCGTACTCTTCATCAANAAGTTGGTTCAACACTCACGTGGTGGATTGACCAAGGAGGAACGTCAGGAGTTGGCTGCTGATTTGATCAACTTGTTGTACAAGGTATTGAAAGAACTTGTTGACACAGAGATTGAAGAGCGTTAAAAATATTGAACACCAAATCATCTCTTGGAATCTAGAGCCGGCCAGCATCTAGGTTCCTTTTGATTTTTTTACGCCACCTGGTTTCAACCATCTTCATTTCTTCCATGCTGGTGATAGCCTCAAACATAAGTTGTGTGGGACTTCGCTGNTCTNTATTGGCNATGACNGTNACNAGNACNATCAGGTTGCTCATGCGTGGCTCATACGCTCCAGATAGGTACTTGTTAATGGTGTTCACATGTAGTCCAGCCTGGTCAGCCATGTAGGTGGTACTGATGGCGTTGCGGTGCATTGCTTTGTTGAGCCAAGAGGAGAATCCTTTCATCACCACCACCACTAAAACAAAAGGGCAGGGAACCACCCCTGCCCAAACCTACCATGCAAGGAGCATAGGTAAACAGTGTAACTCATTTTTCAGACTCTATCAACACAGAGAAACGCAGGTATGCTTGTTCCCACTGTTCTGGGTACAGGTAGATGCACATCCGCAATAGATATGCCACTGTTGGCACCTGTTTCCCAACCTGCCATTTGGCTACGGTGTCTCGATGACAACCAAGCACACGTGCCAACTCGCATTTGTTAACGTCCTTCAATATCTTTTTCAGTTCTGTTGCAAACATGCTACCTCCAGTAGTCCTGAGTTTACGATTTGTTGTCCGATCCATTCGGCGCACTGTGGAACGACTGCGTTTCCGAGTGCTTTAATTCTGTCCACCCGATTGGGAACCCCATCATCTCTTCGACAAACAGGGGATTGAGTTGGAAATCCTTGCCAGTACGCCTTGCTTGTGCCTCCAGACATCTGCTTGCTTGGCTCTTGCCCTTCAGTCTGTACTTGTGTTCGTGTGCTGATGGTGTTGGGAGTAGACCCTTCTGTATCATGTACATGAGTGGACGACCGCCTTGACTGTACCGTGTCCGATGTTCCGCTCCTGTTTTGGTTGGTGTCGGTAGAAGTCCATCGACCGTTAACGAGCTCTCCAAATTCCATAGCGTTTCGCATGTAGTATCCAATGGTGCTTGGGTAGGCGACTGCAAACCACCTGCGTCGGAGGTGGGGTGCTCCACATTGTGCAGCTGATATAATCGTCCACTCGCAGTCATACCCGATTGCGGCAAGACTTCCAACAACGTCGGTTCCGCCCACTCGAATGATGTTTGCGACGTTTTCCAACACCAAGATTGGTTCGTGTCCGATGGACTGAAACTCGCTAACAAGTCGGTGGACGTGCCACCAAAGACCAGACTTTTCCTCATTTTCTAACCCCTCCATATTGCCGGCAATTGAGATCGACTGGCATGGAAAGCCAGCACATATTATATCCACTGGTTCCAGGTTGTGTGCCCCTACATGGAGCACATCGTTGTATCGTTTTGTATTTGGCCAATGTCGCTCCAAAACAGAACGACAAAACTCTTCCTTCTCTACCTGCCATACTGTTTGCAAGCCTGGTATGGATCTCTCTAGACCCAAATCCAGACCTCCGATTCCTGAGAACAAACTACCCATCTTCATTGTCATCATCCTTTGGAAACTCTTTGTCCCAACTGTCTTTTATGGTCTTTGCCAGGGCACCAAGATGTTTACATTGTACACCTCTATACTGATGATCAGGACAGGAGCATGTATATCCGTTGGAATCAATCACACAGGTCCAGCGTGGTGTATGACCAACCATACTACCATCCGGTAGCATGTTGGTCTTCAGTTCCTTTTGAACCGTTTCAACACGGTCATCGTCGAACAGACCCTTAAGTCTCCAGTGTTCAACAATGTCTTCAATGGTTTCAGTCATTGTCGGCATGGTTCTCTCCCAAGGCTCCGTCCATCCAGTCCATCAATGCACCCACAGATGTGTTCTCATGGTACTTCATTTCAGAATCTAGATACAGGGTAACATCTACGTAGGCAATGTCGTTGACATCATTGGAGATGTACAGGATGTGGTGATGTCCACGTTGGCAGTAGAATGGATGCATCCATCCACGCTCCCCATTGAAGTTGGGCGGTGTGGTTTCTGGGCAGTGCAGCCATCCAAGTCGCTCCAATTCAGAACGGAACATGTCCATCTGCATAACGAGTTTCTGATATGAATCTAGAGATGGTGCTGGCAGTGGGTCAGCAGGTCTTGACCGATACCAGTCCTCAATCATCTCGTTGATTGGGTGTAGCGCATCGATGGCGACCAGTATGGTGTGTGCCTTCTGTAGGGTTGATTTGGTTGCGTTGTCTTTGACTTTGTCAATGACGTGTTGTAGTTGTTCTAGGAAGAACATGGTGTACTCCAGTGTTGTTGGTGGTAGGTTTAATAGATGCAGTCATCTGGATCAATGTCGGCATCTGTGTAGATACGATTGTAGTGTGTTGTCGTAGGTTTGTCAATGGTTCTTGGCATGGGCATTGGGTTTGTATCGGCAGGTACGTACCTTCCGTCAATCATTGTTTTTGCAATCTCCATGTACGGATTGGGCAAACCTTGGTGCGCACGTTCCGCTTGGACACGTTTCATGCGCTCGTAGTTGTGTGGTTCACGTTGTTGCATGGTGAGTATGGGCTGCCTGCCATCGCTCATGTGCCAGACCTTGAGTGAAATCCGAGCATCGTGCATCATCTTGGTTTGGAGCGCATGCCAGGTTCCCATCTGTGGGTATTTCAAACTCGCTCCATCACAGGTGCATCTAGCTATGCAGTTGTGGATTTTCATCTTGCCAGTTGCCCCCACCAAAAAATGTGCTGACACCTCACGCACACCTTCACGCTGCACACAGTCATCGCAGAAATGGTACTCTTTCAGTTCCATACCGGTGCCACCCAGTTCACGAATCACCTCCTTGACTTCTTCGAGGACGTGTCCCAGAGTAGGTGGATACTGATGTTTCTTCATGCACACATTGAGGATGGCCTTGTGGAGATGCACGTCCTTAACTCGCTCCAAACCTGCATCCCAAACCGGATACACTTGGTCCTTCCACTCGTCTTTTTTGTTGAACGTCGCCGCGAACATATCCAGTGCGATGTCAAGCATATGTTTGTTAGCCATNNNTNACCTCCAATAATGTTGCCATCTGCATCGAATGATGGAATAGCCGTAGAGCGTTTCTGCACGCTGGGCAATGCTGGCAGTGGTTTCTGTTGTGCGAGTGCGTAGTTGGCATCCAGTTTCTTGGAGGACACCACCACGGCTGGATTCACCATGCCTTTGTTTCTTAGGTAGGTTGCTCTGTAATGGTCACTGGTAAACAACCAATCAAATACTGCCATCGCCTTTTCAGTCGCTCCAGTACGGACCACTTTGGAGAGTGTACCCAAATCAACTGCGCTCACCATAGTCAGTTGTCCACCCTGTTTTTCATACAAGTCCATCCAGTAACCAAGCAGGTTCAGCAGTGGCTCATTGGTTTTGCAGTAATCGTACAGTTGTGGTTTGACTGACGAGTCAACAGGTATTGGATTGTTATTGACAATGAGAACTTGACCTTCCCCAACAACACCACCACTAATATTTTTAGTACTAATATTTTTAGTGTTGGTGGTAATGGGAGTAGTTTCTTTTGGTTCTGCTATATTAGTACTATTAGATACTAGTATATTAGTGCAAGAATCGTGCCAAAGTCTGTGAATCTCTTTTGGAGTCTCTACAACCCCCAAGTCTCCGTGCGTTGTCTTGACTACGCTGCCATCACCTTGTGGCACAATGTAGACAATACTCGATAGGGAAACAACTACATGTCCCCCGTTCATCATTTGGAGTAGCATTGCATTCATAGTTCACCTCCCTGTTCGACAATGTTTAGGTCATCTATGAATGTGTGTTCCATAACAATGGTCTCCAATGTGGTGGCATTCACAGGGAACCAGCGTTGGACCCCAGACTCGTAGGTTACGATAAGTATTTTTTGATACGTGATGATGGGTGGTTGTGTCGGTGTCAGTCTGTCATCTGAAATCATATTGCGAATGGCACTGACCTCTAGACCGGTTATTCTGTGCGCTCTATGGGCATCGAACTGGAGAGCAAAATAAACCGCCATGTCGATGAGTTTGTTACGACGGGGGACAGACCGTTCTGTTTCCCAAAAACATATGGACCGTTGGTTTGTTCTGAGTTCAGACGAGAACTCTTTTTGAGTAAATGAAAGCTCCTTGCGGGCCTTCTTGAATTGTTGTGGATTAAAGGTCATGGTAGGCTCCTATACCGTTTTGGTGATGATGTATTGAACATTGGGGTTGTGACACTCAACAACTTGAATCTTGCTGACGTGAACCAATGATACGTTGCTGATGTAGTCCAGTGTTTCTTGCGTGTACGGTAGCCAATACATGGTACCGGTTGTTAATGTTACAATGACAATCTTGTTCATGGTTTACTCCTGTGGTAGGTTATTGGTTTTTGATGAAGTAGCGAAACCAGCGGTCGCACTCCGAATGAAATTGACGTTCACGCTCAGCTTCAGTGGTATATTTACTAAATGACATGTAAATGGAGATACTTTCCGGATCTGCGAATGAACATGCTTGTCGACGTGGTTGGTTGCCAATGCGTACCCACAGATAGCCACCTCTATCGAGGTCGAATTCTACATTGCAGTTGAGTTTGTCTGAGTGTATGGTGTAGTACATGGTTTACTCCTGTGGTAGGTTAGAGTGTGTTAAAACGTTGTTTCATTGGAATAAATGTTTCGCTAGGTTTCCAAGAAATCCATATAGACCCACTTGGTGTGCGACCTACGTATCGTCCAGTCTTGCCATTGATTGTTACCCATTGACCACATTGTAGTTTCAGTTGGTTGTCTTCTATTAGACCAATCAAGATTTGGGTTAGATTTAGTTTTCTATGGTATCTCATAGTATACTCCTTAGTTGGTTGGTAGGTTAGAGTGTTTTGATTTTGGTTACGTAAGCCGATACCTCAGTGTGCTCTACATCCTTGAATGAAAGCACTTGCTCAATAGCTTCATCACATGCAATGCGATAAAACATCTGGGTGTTGAAAGCATCTTCGAGTAAGACTTGGGTTTTAACGTTTGTGTGTAGTCCGTTTGGTTTGACGAAACATACAGTAACAAAGAACAGAATGTCCATGATAGGCTCCATTTGGTTGGTGGTAGGTTTGTAGATAGTTGAACCATCTGTATACAGTATAGGGTATTCTCTAGAGTATGTCAAGAAAAAAATAAAAATACTTTTTTATGTACCACCACCAACACTACCAAAAATACTAAAATCGCTCCAATGTAAACTCGCTCCAATGTAGGCTACTCCCCCCAGGCTGGCGGCGTGATTGGTCCATCGCCACCCCAGCCAGTGACCTTAAAATCTGGGTCTAATCAAGCATGTGCTCGGTATCTTCGACATCATAGACATTTCAGACATTTCAGCGTATTTCATGGGTATCGGTGCTAGCGAAGTTATAGAAAATGGAATTACCATTTGTAACGAATTGTAACAGTTAAAAAATAAATGTTGCAATCTATAGTTTTTACGCTATAATGATTATAGATACAAATCGTATCGAACAACCTACCACAAAAGGAACATAACCATGTATACACTGTTTATATGTGAGTCCTACCACACGAGAACAAAAAGTTTTCAATCAACTGAAGCAGCAATTGCATTTTTCAATCAGCTGGAAATTTCAGCACAAAATATCGATGTTGCATACATTGACTCTATTAACCTACCATCACCAATTGTTTTACAGGGAGCATAACATGTCCATCTATGAACTACACGACAAATTACACGATCACGGTTTTGAGTCTACGGGAGTCTATGACCTCCGTTTATCTGCTGACCATTCCATCACAATCTACATTGACACATTCCAGAATTGGATATATTTCAATGACCGAACCAACAAATTCTATGCACGTTTGGACTCCGTGGAGTCAGTGTTAAATTTCCTTCAAACCTATCAACCAATCAACCAAGGAGCATAATCATGGATTTTTCAAAATACATCATCACCAAAAATATCAACCTATTTAAACTCTCAATGACGGATGTTAAGAAGTATCGTGTTCACAAAGACATAGCACATGATTTGGATGCAGTTATTTCAATGGTACAAGCTTCTCTTAATCCTAGATCTTACGAGTTCTACACGGTCTCCAAGTCAGGACACAAGCGGAGTATTCTGTCACGATCCGTTAAGTGGGCTAAAGTCGAGGGGCTTAAAAATGTGGGAGTAACTGGGTTGTATTTGGCACCTTCTACGCACATTCAAGGCCTCAATACCTGCCCTTTTGCTGGGACTTGTCAGGAGGGTTGTATCGCGTTTACTGGTCATCTTGGCATGTTCCATCGTGCAACCATTGAAAACAGAACACTGGCCCTTTATCACTACACTGAGAGATATTTGATTGACATGCTGCGTCAATTGTACATGGCTGCATTCAAGGCGTCCATTGATGACAAGCAATTGTACATTCGTCTTAATGGTACAAGCGACCTACCATTTTACAAGGTCTTGAACATGGATGCCATCGTGTCAGACTTCAATGGTCTAGCTGGTTTTTACGACTACACCAAATTTCCGATTGTAAAAAATCCATGGTCATCGTATCATCTTACTTATTCATACAGTGAAACCACAAAGAAAATTCACCCTTCATTTGATAGAGTTGCAATCGTTGTATCACGTGTTGACAAGTTGTGCCTCCTGAATGACTACCCAAATATTTTTGGTGATGGAGATCTGCATGACGTACGACCACTTGACCAGCACCGCGTTATCCTCCTCCAAGCAAAAAATGTAACCGCATCTGATAAAAAGATGAATGATGAATTTATACAGTCATATGAAACATGTCTGTCTTTGTTTGTAGGAGAGGAGGTGAGGTATGAATAACGATTCAATCGACTCCGCAATCATTTTCATGTTGCTTGTAGCTGTTTTCATGTGTGCAGTTGTCTACATGCCTTACATTGTGAGGTGGTTTCATGGATAGGAAACAATTGCACTTTTGGTTGTTTGTGTTAATCCTTTTACAGTGTATCAAGTGTTAACCATTTGAACCAACAACAACACCAAAACGAAACCAACACTATCAAAACAGTGTTGGTTTTTTGTGTATAATGATATAGAACCAAAACAACAACGAAACAATCACACCAACGGAAAAGTGACACATGACGAAACAAACAACACCGAAACGAAACCAACTTAATAAACCTCACAATCAAATAGCCAAATGTATCCGGTCAGAATCGATAACTGGGTTACTCTGGGCTTTTATCCAACTTTCACAGCATGAGATAAAGACCACGGGAAAGACCGAAACTTTCAGCGGTAGCGACTTATCGAAGTTTGTAGCTCTCTTACATACTAGGGAGGTAGAATCGAAACTAAACGAAACAACTCCAACCGATTTAGCTGCAGTAGCGTCATGGCTCGAAACATCGAAACAATCAGACACCGAAACACCGAAACCTCAATAATGTTTCGCCAAATACCCGTGCTGCACATTCAGCATCTGGCCAGAGTGAATTGCTGCGACTTCAGCATGACTCCACTTTGCTGCAATGATGGCAATGCTGCTCCAATGGCAATTGCTGCACTGTCAGCATCCCAGATTGTCAATGCTGCGTTTGCGTCACAACGTGATTGCTTTGCTGCGTTTGCGTCATTTGCTGCGCTTGCAACATCCCAGATTGGGCTACCCGTTTGCTGCATTTGCGGCATCCCAGACCTCCGAACTGCTTATGCTGCATTTGCAACATTATCGTTAGGCGGGTATGGTTTGCGGGGTTGTAGGCTGCTAATTCAAAAAACAAAAGAATAGCCGATAGAGAAAATGTATCCCTATCGGCTATAAAGATTATTGACCTTGTTCGATAATTTCAATTTCTACAAAACCAGATACTAATTCTTTCATGTTTAGGATAAATTTTTCCATGTTTTCTAGTGTGTATGGATACCATTTACGCAATCCGCTTGAATATGTAACTAGGATGATTTTGTTTTGTTGTGTTGTCATGATGACTCCTTTTTGTGGTAGGTTGTTAGGTTATATCGCCAGTGTGAAATGGTAGGGGGTTGTATACGTCCGTACATACACCCCGTGTATGTTATAGTATACAGAACCACCGAACAGAACACACGCACGATTAACCGGCTACCACGTACAAGGTTTTACATGTGCCTCATTAGAAACATCTTGCATACATGAATCATTTACAGTATTGTGTATTTAAGTATCTTGTATGATACACCTTATACAGGGTGCTTTGTTCTTTATCTACAAGGGGATACACATTCTGGGCTGGTGTATAGGGACATGATACACTGGCCTTCTTTTTACAGGTCAATACATGGAATCAATACAACATCAGATAGCACGGGTATTCAGTGACCCCTTCGAATTTATCCAGCGTCTTAAGATAGTGGACAAGTCTGGTAAAGTTGTACCCCTTGTATTGAATGGTGAGCAGATAGAGATAATCAATGCTTTAGAACAGGGTAGGGATACCCTTGTATTGAAACCCAGGCAGATAGGGTCTAGTACAGTTGTTTGTGCGTACATGTTCTGGAAAGCCTATACTGCAGCAACACCACTAACATTAATAATACTATCCTATAAGATTGCGAGTTCTAAACACTTGTTACATATCCATAAAAGATTTTACCAGTATCTACCAGAAGGACTGAAGAGACCACTAGAGACAGACAATACCACAGAGCTATCCTTTAAGGGTGGTGGACGTATCATAGCAGCAGCAGCAACACAGGCAGGTGGATTGAGATCACAGACGTGTTCTATGTTACACATCTCAGAGTATGCATTTGCAGAGAATCCAGAAGAGTTGAAGGCTACTGCAATTAGTGCATTGAATGATGGTCAGTTGGTCATAGAGAGTACTGCGAACTATTACAATGATGCACTGTGGAAGGAAGTACATAAGCATCAGATAGGGGAGGCAGATTGGAACTACTTNTTNTTNCCNTGGTTTAGTCATGCAGAGTATTGTATGGATGACATACCGATAACCCTNACAGATGAGGAAACGAAGTTACAGGAGGATTTCGGACTTACGTTAGGACAGTTTGCATGGAGAAGAGAGAAAATAAGTAAACTTGGATGGGAGAAGTTTGTACGTGAGTATCCGATGACATTGGATGAGGCATATCGTATAAGTGGGAACACGTATTTTACGTATGATGANTTTGANCATGTAGATGTGGTAACNGTAAATCCAGTAGAGTGGGTAACGTTTGAAGAGCCAAATGCAGACGACACATATGCGATAGGTGTAGATGTTAGTGGTGGTGTAGGTAGGGATTATGCGGTGGTGTTTTGTGTATCTAGGATGACATTGCAGCCGGTGTGTATATACAGGTCGAATACGGTTAGTCCGGTTCAATTGGCAGATTACATATATGACATGAGTGTTACGTACAACAATGCTTTGACGTTGGTAGAGAGTAACAACTATGGTCTGGCGACGATACAGGAACTGTTGCACCAGGGGTTCCATAGGTTTTGGAAGGATGCGCATACAGGGAAGGACTTTTTAACAACGAGTAGAAGTAAGCCACTATTGTTTGAGAACTTGAAGAAGGGTATACAGACGGGTAGTATACGGTTGATAGACAATGTAACGATGACAGAACTTAGAAGTATCACAGTAGACGAGAAGGGTATATTGAGGTTTGGTGAGGATGTAGAGAGTCATTGTGACAGTGCGATGGCGATGGCATTGGCGTATTGGTGTTTAAACAGTGTAAAGATAAAGCAGAGTGCATTTTTGCCAGAATGGATTATAAGTCAGAAGGCAGATAAGCAATTGAGAACGAGTGGTGTAAGTCCACATTTACATCAGAGGTATTGATGGATGGTAAGCCACTGAGTGTGTGTCCGGTGTGTAGGGCATATCCGTGCAAGTGTGATGAGGTAGCATCTTTGACATTGGTCAAGTTGACGTATAGGGTAGGGAAGTATAAGTTTGTGATGTGGATACCAAAGTCATTGGTGGATCAATACAGTAGTCTGTACAATGAGTTTGAGGTAATGAATGCGGATGGTAGTGTAGTGGTGTATAGTAGTGGTGTTGTTGTTGAGGAGAAGAGCAATGAGAACCAATAAAGAGTCGGTGGCGTTGATACGTACAGTGTTGGATGAGCACAATCATTTTTGGGATGACCAGCGCGCAGAGATGAAGAGGTATCGAGATGTCTATGAAAATCGTTTTTGGCAGTCTGAATACATGGACGATACAATGGTCCGTGTGGAAACCGCCGACTGCTTTAGCTACGTTGAAGGTTTTATTGCTAGTTTGTTTTCTCGCAATCCTGCTGTTGTTGTGGCGAAAGATGCATCAATTATAGAGGGGAATGCGAAGATGGCTCAAGCGGTTGTCAACCGTTTTTTGTTTGACAAGCGTGAGCAACTGGAGATAGCATCAAGACTCGCCTTGATATATCCNGCATCGTTCCTCAAACTATCTCCTACGGATAGCACGGATATGCTTGAGAAGGTATCCATCCGTGCGATTCCGTGCTGGGAAGTGATAGTGGATATGGATGCGAGTGCCTGGGATGAGCAAAGGTTTATGGCGCATGTGTATTACTTGCCGATGCCAGAGGTTCGGGACCGGTTTGGTGCGAAGAAGTTTACTCCGATACCGAAGGTGGATTACTTTACTCCGCAGGAGAAGTACACGGGTGTGAGTGAAGATTTGCCGGATGATTATTTGTATGTGCAGATAGTAGAGTTCTATGATTTGGCGTATGACAAACTGTATTTTTGGTCGCCAAACTATCGGGACGGTGGGGAACTATTGGAGAAAAGTGAGATTCCAGTACGGACATATGATGACCGTCCAATGAGTCCTTTGTGTCCACTTTACTATGCACGTAAACCAGAAAAGCCCATGTGTGGGTTGTCTGCGGTATCTAGGGTGTATGACCAGTTTTACGAGAAAAACATTTTGCGTACATACTGGGCGAACAGTGTCAGAAGAGATTCAAGACAATACTTGTACAAGGAAGGGGCATTGGATGAAGAGGCACTTGCCAAGATTACGGCTGGTGTTGACGGGGCAATGATTGCCGTTGATGAGCCTGTACTCGATGGTATCATACGTTCAGTTGGAGTTGAACCTTTATCTGGAAACTTTGACAGGTATCTAAACTACATAGAGCAAGACATAAATCGCGGCAGCATTTTGGCACCGTTTAGTCGAGGGGAAGCGACGAAGGCGACGGCGACTGAAGTGACTGCCCTTGCTCAATACTCCGCATCGGAGATTGGTAAGTTGGCTAGAGAGAGGGACAATGCCATTGAACTGATTGCTCTGGCATACCTGCGCATTGTATCNTTGTTGGCTGAAGACAAAGACCAAGCCGTGATTGANGTGGATGGATTGCCAAAGGTGATCACAGTGCCAGACTTGGATGCCAAGTTTAAGATTGTTGCGTTGGACCAGTCGTCTACACCACTGTCTGAGGCATTGAAAAGAAACAACCTTGTACAGTTGTTACCGGTGCTTACACAGTTGGGTGTACCTGCTGAGAAGATTAAAGACGAACTGATACGCATCTATGACTTGCCTGAATCGTTTTTAGAGGCTCCTCCTGCACCACCAGCACCACCACAAGGAATGGGTGGTCCCGCACCGCAAGAGATGCAAACCACACCTGGTGAGATAGGTGCGCAAGGTGAACTACCATCTGCTCAACTTGCTCAGATGCTCAACACACAGAGACAATAATGCCACTTTACACCTACCAATGCCAAGTATGTACACGAATACATGAAGAAATAGTGTCGTTTGCAGACTACGAAAACAACAACACGCCCAAGGTTTGTGGTGCAGACACGTATCTACAAGGTTGTGGGGGCAACTTGTATCGNTTGTTGAGGGCACCTGCTGCACACAGTAGTTGGGCTGGGACTGGTAAGCATGGTGTCAATGGGTACTTCTCTAAAGCATTGGGTAAACATGTGGCAAACAAACATACAGAGCAGAAGATAATGGAAAGTAGAGGGTTTGTGTGCGAGGCTGACTTGCCCAAAGACCGTTGGGACACGGCAGTAGAAACGCAGAAAAAGCGTGTTACAGAACAAGATAAAAATATTGAAATCTACACGGAGGCTTTAAAAAGTGGTAAAACAAAAGAAGAGGCCGTGGTGGAGGCGTTTCCTGCACATGATGCAGTCAGCGGTAAGTTGGATGAAACTTGGGGGAAAAGTGAATGAAGAAATGATGGATGCCGAAATAGGGGCAGCAGAAGAAGATGAGGAAATGGCGTTTGCAGCAATGGCACCAAAGGGACGATTTACTGCGAAGGCTTTGAACAACCTTGTGAAGGCAACCAATCGTTTGTTGCCAAAGTTTGATCAGACTCCAGACTATCCAGAGTTTTCTGGTGAACTGACACAGTTGCCAACAGACTTTGTACGTGTACTGGCTATGTTCCAAGGGGCTACAGATGAGGCAGTACAACAAGGTATTGTAGATGATGAGTTTGCTTTTGATTTTGAAGAGATAACTTCTGATGGCAACTTGATGATACTTGCCGGTAAAATCAACAAACTGGCAACAGACAAACAATACGACCGATTTTTAAAGAACCAACCTGATGTAGAAGGCGAAGAAGAAGAGTTGGTAGACGACGAAACCACAACTGAAGACATGCCACCTGAAGAGGTGGACGCACTATTTATGGAGAGAATGTAATGCCTGGTAAGAAAAAAGGATTGTACGCAAACATCCACGCCAAACGTAAACGTATTAAAGCTGGAAGTGGCGAGAAAATGAGAAAGAAAGGTAGCAAAGGTGCACCTACTGCTGCTGCATTTAAGAAGTCTGCAAAGACTGCAAAGAAACGTAAACCCACTACAAAAAGGAAATGACGATGAATAACACTACCTCTGGTACAGAGACTGTTGAAAATGTAGAAACCGCTGAAGTAACCGAAACTGTAGACACAGAAGAAACTGTAGATACACCAGATGATGCTGATGTTAGTGCTGATGTTGGTGAAGAAGATGTAGAACTGATGACCATTGAGGAACTGTTGAACCTTGGTGTAGAAGACTACGAAGAGTTTACAGAAGATGCCAACCATAAAGGAATGAAACCACTGCATGAATGGATGCAGCACATTCCAGAGGACGTTAGAAAACATGTTGCTAATATACGTTCTAGTTACACTCAGAAGACGCAAGAGTTGGCTGAAATGCGCCGTGCATTGGAAAACGAAAGAGCAGAACTCCAACGGCAGCAAGACCATGCAGTGAACAACCCCTTCCTAAAACGCGCCGAAGAGGAGTTGGCAAACGAAGAAGAGTACGATGTGTACACTACAGAAGGGATGCAGGCTGAAATCAAGCGTCAGGCGGCAAAGATGTTGCAGGAAATGATGAAACCTGCTCAAGAAGAAATTCAAATGAAACAACGTCGTATGCAACTTGAACAGTTTAAAACTGACAACCCACAACTTATGGAAGACGACTATCGTCTACCAGTGGCACAAATGTTACAGGACAGACCAGAACTTCGATTGGAAGATGCGTACTACATTGTAAAAGCCAAAGTGGATGCACAGAAACTNAAAGAAGAACGTGCACAAGTTGCCAAACAGAAGTCTTCTCGGCGTGAAACATTGCGTAAGACATCTGGTGGTAAGTCAGTGTCTCCAAGTGGTACACCAAAGTTTCGTGATGCTTGGGAGGCCTTCCAATATCACAAGTCACAAAAAGCCAAAAAGTAGAGGACATCATGCCCAAGGGTAAACGCAACGTCAACAAAATTATTGTACATCATTCAGCATCTCCGCAGTCTACAACCAAAGAGCAAATATACGATTGGCATGTCAATGGCAATGGGTGGTCAGACATTGGGTATCATTTTATCGTGTTGGGAACCGGGGAAGTGGTTTCAGGTCGACACATAAACAAGACAGGTGCACATTGTAAGAATCACAATAAAGGTTCGATTGGCATTTGCGTAACCGGTAACACATCCAATGTTGCCCCAACAACTGCACAACTTGAATCGTTGTTGGGCAAAATAAAGATGTTAATGGAAGAATATAATCTGGACAGACACAATGTGTACGGGCACAGAGACTTCGGAGCAACCGAATGCCCAGGCAACTACCTGTATGCAATGTTGCAACAGTTTAAGGGTGGACTGCTTGCGTAGGGTTGACAATAGAACAATTACAATTTAAAATGCCTATGTTGAACGAACTCTATTGAGCACTCAGACAACAACCATTCCACGGGAATACGGTTTAGGCAAAACGACAAAAACTAAACAAATTAGGTAAAACAATGGCTATTTCGAATGATTTGCTATCGTCAACCTTGTATTCCATCCGTGATGGCGAAGTTGACGAACTCTTTCAAAAGGTTGCATTCCTTGACAATGCAAAACGATACAACGGTATTGAGTATGAAGATGGTGGTATTAAAATCCAACGTCCACTCTCAATTGCTGAACACTCACAAATCACCAACCTTCCAACTGGATACGAGGCAGTTAACCTTGCCGTTAAGGACGTATTGCAACCTGCTATTTATGAGTGGGCTGATTTTACTGCTCCAATCGTGATCACCAAGAAAGAAGAGTTGGAAAACAAAGGCGAAAAGGCAATCGTGAAGATTGTTGAGGCTCGTATGCGCTCAGTAATGGGTATGTTGCGTCGTGAGTTGAACAAGCAACTGTTGCGCGGTAACTCTACTGTTTTGACCACTGTAAACACTTTGAACGGTGATGTTGCTGGTGGATTCTTAGAGGCAGAAACAAAAGCCAACCAAAACAATACTGTTGGTGGTATCTCAAAAACTACCTATCCAGTAAACGGTTGGTTGAACCAGGTTGCTGACATTCAGGCTGCTTTTGGTACAAATGGTATTCTTGGTATGCAGCAAATGGCAATCCAAGCAAACACTGTAACTCACATGGGTGAGATTAACTGTGTGCTTTTGTCTGAGGCAGCAATGGCAAACTATCGTCGTGCTTTGTTTGCACAAGAGCGATACATCAATGAGAAGACTCTTGATGGTGGACGTATGCAACTTGCTTTTGGTGGCGCAGTAGTTGAACAAGACCTTGAACTTGGTTTTAGTTACAACTCAGCTGACTTTGGTGCTGCTCCATTGTCTGGTTACTTCCTTAACTTTGACGGTGTTAAGTTGTGTATGCACAAAGATGCTGACTTTGCCGTTTCACCTTTTGAACACATTTCAGGAACCACTGCACGGGCTGCCCAATTGTATGTTAAAATGCAATTGATTGCAGACCACTTGGGTTCATGTGGTGTTCTCTTCGACGGCGACACTTTTTAAGGGGGTTTATCATGGCTACACAAAACATTATNCAATACTTGGAAACTTCTCAGTACAACGCATTGCCTTCTGGTGGTACAGTTGCAGTTGGAATCGAGGCGATGAATCGTCGTCAAATCGAAACCTTTATTGCATCTGAGGCTATTGCAGTTGGGGACGCATTGTCTTTGGACTTGGCTCAAACAAACAATGGTGACAAGGCTATCTTTGTAATGAAAGCCGATACTGGTACAAACGCAAAGCGTTGTGGAATCGGTGTTGCTATTAGTGCTGCTGCTGCTGCTGGAGATACAGTTGATGTATGTATCGGTGGTATGGCTGAAGCAAAAGTTAAAGCCGGTACTGCTGTTGGTGACCGTTTAAGTATTTACAGCACTGTAGGTATTTTGGAACCATACCAAAACACTTTTGAAGACCCTATCCTTGCAGTGGCTGGTGCTGCTGAAGCAGGTGGAACGGCGATCGTGTTTGTTATCAAGCAGTTCTAAGTTCGATTCTTTATCAAGCCGAAGGGGTGGGTGTTTCGCCCATCCCTTTTTTCGTATGGTGACCTATGGCAAATTTAAAAGCACTGAGACAGAAAGTAAAGAACATTACGGATTACAGTCCAGAACTGGCNCAGTTTAACAACCANNTGGATGAACTGCTGAACGATGCGTACTACTGTATTTGGACTATGAAACGTTGGAACTTCAGTACAGAACTGAGCACCATGCGATTGCACACAGACATAACAACCAGTACAGATACAGAAAACAGTGGTGCTACCAATGTGACGGCAAGTGTTACCAAAGGTGAGCGACAAGTTGTATTGAGTGCAAATATAGACAGACTGCATGACATGGATGTGTGGGAAGGTCAGCCAATGGAAATAGACAACATGGAATACATTATTTCCAAATTAGTTGATATGAAAACTATTTTATTGGACAAACCCTTTGAGGGCACAACCAACGCTACCAACACTGGTTGGAAAATTAAAAAACGATGGTATGACCTTCCAGTAAATTGCNTAGAACTGTTGTATTTAGGTCACAGAGATTACCCCTACGTGAGCGTNAGTGGTTCACAAAACCCATACGGAAAGTCTACTGCTATTTTGCCCAGGCGAGAAGAAGATTTGGATTTAAGAGTGGATTACACACAATCTTACGCTGAGGCATATATTACAAGTCCAACCCAGCACATTGCACCAGCAGAACAACTTACCATATCAGAAGAGGCATCTGGAGATTTTCAATCAAACAAATACTATGAGTTTGCATGGGCATTCATCAAAGATGGTAAGGTTGGGGCGTTGTCTGAACCAACCATCTACAAAGTTATTGAAAACAATAAAAGGTTAAAGTTAGTGTTTACAGGTTGGGATGATTTAGAGATTGCAGCAGACACTTACAACAACAAAGACCAAGAGCCTACACAATGGGAAGGCTACCGTAAGGTCGTTTGTTGGAACAAAAACTTTGACCAAAACACCGGTGAGCGTAAAGGTTTGCCCTGTTGGTTGTATGTAGTGAATGGTACTAGCACAACATCTGGAACTCGTAACGACCCAGATTACCTGCGACCTATTGTAGTTACAGACATAAACTCATTTGTAAATATAGTAAAGTTGAATCAACTTGACAATGGCTCACCTAGATACATTGAGATTGATGGTAACCATCAGCAAATTAGACCCTATCCACGTCCGATTGGATATGACTTTGAGGTGCCCCAAAAGAAAGTTGGAGCAACTATTGAAGTGTACCATGACTACGTTCGTGAAATGGTTATGCGGTATATGGTTAAGCCTAAGGACTTGTTGTTGTCTACCGATGTACCACAGATGCCATATGAGTTTCACCAGCTCATCGTATACAAGGCACTGGAAGACATTTATTTAAAGTTGGGTCAACAAGGTTTGGCTGCAACGTATGAAAAGAAATACATGAAGGAAATAAACAATCTGGCAAAACGATACGTGGACAAAATTGATCAACGTGTGGTGCGTGGACGATTTCATATGGCATATGGAAGACCAACTTACGATGGAACAACATTAAAGAGGCTTTCATGAAACCACAACGGTTCAAACGCTATGTGCCATGTGGTGGTATCAATCAAGTATTGATGCCAAACATAGGTGACGCAAACATTGTCAACAACTGTAGATACGTATCTGAAGGTGGTTGGAAGGCAGATGTTGGGTTTGAATCATGGTGGCATGCACCTGCGTCTTGGACGATAACAAGTGCCATCGTTACAAAGTACTTTACTGACAAAGTTGATGCCGTTTATCAATGGAAGAGACAGGGCACCAATGACATTTACACTTTTATTGAACAGTCAGGTCGATTGTACTACGCGATTGGTAACAAAGGACAGGGTGCAACCTATACGGGTGCCTTCTATGAGAATGACTTGGTAACGATTGACAGTGACCGGTACATACCTAAGTTGGGCGATGTCGGTAGTCAGTTTGTAAACCTGGGACAACATCTGTTGATTATCAACGGACGGGACCGTGCAATACTGTTTAGTGGTGATCAAGTCTATCGAGACTTTGGTTTTGTATTGCAGACTCCAAGTTGTGACCCCTTAGATGTGGCTACTGAGTATCAAAACAATCAGGTGTTAAGTGGTGGTGCTGCTGTTGCTTACAATAAGGTTTCCCAGTATGGTCTGGGTGATGTGACAGAGAATGTACAGTACACGTACAACTACAAAATGACGATGATTTCAGACTTGGGTGCTGAGTCTCCATTGAGTGCTGCACAGAGTGTGTCATGGTCTATACCAAACGCACAGAACAAGCGATACGGTGTTG
>FUFK010044050.1_pt1 | contig 36960 bp, 63 predicted proteins | sample 1021851 | NCBI WGS metagenome assembly FUFK01 (sample SAMEA51879418, study PRJEB19060) | metagenome | reverse complement strand
TACGGTGGTACTTTTGAACAGACTGCAAAAAACAATAAAGTCATAGCAGACGCTATGCAAGCCAAAATGTTATATGCCTCTACTCTTGAAAGAGAGGTTATTGATAACATGGAAAAGATCAGAAAAACAATGGAAGACGCATCTACAATCGGTGGCAAACTAACAGATAAAGATGCCTTAGAACTTACCAAAGCCATATCAGCGTATCGAACACCTTTGTTAGTCGTAGAAAGACAGTACCCAAATTTAAAAAGCGGTGCAAAGAAAAAAGCAATAATGAAAAGAATTAGAGAGGACGCACTTAAAAAAATAAAAAGCTTTGAAGGATCAGGAAATAAAATAGATTACGAAAGTTTGGGTGTTAATACTAATAACCATATATCTAAATTATTAGAAGAAAACAATGGCTTATTTAGACAAGAACAACAAATGATGTTAGAACTCAGCGATCCTAAAGCAGCTGTAACTTCTTTACTAATACCAAAACAATTTAGAAAAGCTATAGAGGATAACATTGGATATTACGGAACAACTATATACAGATCAATTCTTGAAAAAGGTTATGAAGTTCCTAAACAATTAAAAGATAAAGCTGTAAAGCAAATAAAAGAAGCTTTTAAAACAGATGACAATACTGCAAGAGATATATTTTCAAAATTAATTAAAGGATCTCAAGGTGGACAAAAATATGAAACACCTGAAATGTTTGTAGAAAATATTAAGTTTGGATTATTACAAGGCAAAGACTTAAAAAACTTACCTGCCGTTAGAGAGGCTATGGGTGAGGTTACACCTTTAAGTTATAAAAATCCTAGTGATTGGAGAAAAGCTTTGAAAGACGAAGCAACTGCAACAGCAGCTACCATGTCCAAACTAGGTTCTCTTGTTGGTAGTTCTAAAACTTTTGCTACTATAAGACAGTTAAACGATGATGCAATTAGACTAGGATCAACTCCATTTTTAAAAACTGCTAATGATTTTGGAGGACAACTTCCAAGAGAAGCAAAAAAAATAGACCCCAAAACAGGTAAGCCAGAAACATATAAATCAGGGCCTTTAAAAGGTGAAGAAAAACCTGCACCAGTTAAACAAACTCTTTTTCTTGATGATGCTGACGGCAATCCAGTTGAGTATGTAAAGTTTGGCAAAGAGTCAGGTGCATTAATGGACACCTATGCACCTAGAGTTTTCTTTGATGCAGTTACAGGAGCACAAAAAGATTTTATATCTGTAATGCCAGTGCCAATTAAAAAACTATATCAAGGATTATTAGGACTAAAATCTTTTGCACAATACGGTAAAACAATACTAGGGCCAACAGCACAAATAAGAAACAACACCAGTGTGCCTTTCATGGCACTTATGAATGCTAACCTTGGTCCGTCTGGTAATTTTATGAACAACTTTAAAATGGCTTTTGCTGGTGCTCTTGATCCAAGACAAAAAACTAAATTTACAAAAGAAGTTAAAGAAGCATCAGAGTACGGTCTTATGGTGGGCAGAGGTACTCAGTTGCAAGAGATAGCTGATGTTGCTACTTTTGCTACTGATGATAGTTCTTTGTTGTTAAAACTTAAATCAACTGGTGTTGGAGATACAATCAACAGGATAAAAGGTGTACCAGAAAAAATATATACAGGATCAGATAACGCAGCCAGGTTAATAAATTGGAGTGGTGAGCAATCTAAACTAACCAAAGTAATAGCTAAATCATCTGATGATTCTATGATGCCTGTAGCTTCTGCTAGAAATATGACTGACTCAGACATAGCAAAACTAATTACGGTAGACAAAGACATGGGTGCTGTAGTAAATGTAGGTCAATTAAAAAGAGCAGGTGACAAAGTTTTAGATAAATTTATAAAAGGAGAGGCAGCTGACATAGCTTTAAATGTGACTCCTACTTATTCAAGAGTTCCTAGAATAATAAAAGAATTAAAATACTTACCAGTAATAGGTAACTTTACAGCTTTCCCTGCTGAAATAATAAGGAACACTGGCAATACTTTAACAAGAGCCATAAAAGAATTAGCTAGTAATAATACTGAACTACAAAAGATAGGAGCTAGAAGAATAGCAGGTGGTTTAACTGCAACTGTTGGTGTGCCCTCTGCACTTACAGCTACAGCGTTAGCATTGACAGGTGCAGAACAAGAACAAGTAGACGCATACAAAAGATCATTTGCTGCACCTTGGGAAAAAACTGCAACCATGGTACCAACAGGCACAGACTCCAAAGGTAATATAACTGGTTTTTATAATTTTAGTTACACCAATCCTTATGACTTTTTGCAAAGACCATTTAAAGCAGTATCCAACGCTGTAGCTAATGGCAATACAAATGAGGCTAGTTTAATGAACATAGCTGGTAATGCTATGTTTGATTCAGTGGGAGAGTTTGTAGATCCATTTTTATCAGGAAGCATAGGTGCGGCAGCACTTCAAGAAGCTTATCAAGGTAAGACTGCTACAGGAAAAGTTATATGGAACGAATCGGATATGTTAGGAGAAAAATCTTACAAAGGAATGTTACATGCTTTAAATGCAGTGGCACCTACTGCTACTCCATTTAGAATAGAAGTGGATGCAGAGGGAACTCAAATAGTTCCTAAAGATTTTACAACTGCGGCAGCGTCTTTGTTTACAGGAGAAGATGCTACGATCAGCCCTAGGGGTAAAGAGATAGATGTAGCAGAAACTTTAGTATCTGCTTTTTCTGGTATTAAAATAGCAAAACCACAAATACAAAGATCGTTATATTACAAAGCAGCAGAATCTAAACGAGCTATTAGGGAAACAACCAATGAATTTAATAGATTGCTTAGATCAAACAACAGAAGAGACGCAGAAGATTTTGTTAAAGGATATATTAATACTAACGAAAGTAGATATAACTCATTAAGAACTCTTTACACAGCCATAGAAGATGCAAGAACTCTAGGCTTGGCTGACTACGAAATAGATGAACAATTAAAAATTGCAAAAGTTGCAAACAGAGATTTGGTTATGTTAGGTATATTTAAACCTAGCGAGATTAATCCAGATGTGCTTCAGTTTGCTATACAAGGCACAAAAACTAAATCACCACAACCTGTTCCTGTTGGTGAATTAGCCGTAACTGGTGCAGATCTAACCGGGCAATCTTTAAGAGGTCAATTTATACCACCACAAACTAGAGCATCTAGTGTGCTAAGACAAGAAGAAATAGATAAGTTATTTGGTGGCACCTAAAAAGGCACGCCTGTTTCAACCCAAGGCCTTATACTAGATATTGTTCCGTTCAAAAGCTTTCTAACATTCTCACACTGAACGATCAGTTCTTTTGGAAAGTTGCTGTTGACTATCTCTATCAGCTCCTCACTAGAATAAAAGTTATCTCCTGTAGATTGTTTGTCTTTGGCTACATTGACAAACCTAAAGTCATCTTTCTCATAGACTACAAAGGTATCATCAACTTGTAATACTTTAGCTGGTATTAGTTCAGGTATGTAGTTGTGATCTGCACAGCCTGTGACTTGTTTTTCTTTGCTTATCACTTTGTTCCACGTAGAACAAATCCACTCACCTGTTTCAATATCTGGATTAGAAAAACGACAAGACCTACAGTGTAGTTTTTCAGGCAAAGACCTACCAAGATATGCGGCCTGTTGTTTCTTTGACATGTAACTGCGTATTCTGTAGTCAGTCAATGGTATGTTATTTTCTGGTGGTGTCTTANTTTTTAATATGTTTTCAGCTTTGTCCATAAACATTTCAAACTTTAAGTAATCAAAGTCTATGATCTCTGTGTATAGAGCAGAGTTGTTCTTGTTATAAACAATAGCTATGCAGTGATCTAATTTAAACAAGCCCATATACAAATGGATTTGTGCGTCATATTCCTCTGACCAATTACAATAGCTACCTAGTTTTTCTAGCTTGTTAAAACGATTGTCGTTAGCTGTCTTGAACTCTAGTAAGTATGGCTTGTTTGGTTTAAGTCCAGGCAAGTTCTTAGCAACACCGTCTATGTGTCCTTTCAAATGGCCACCAAATGCTTTGGTTTCAAACTGTCTGCCGTCCTTTCTTACATCGTAGATAGTTGCACCTGGTATCTTGCGTAGCTTTTCGATCAAGTGATCCTCTACTACATTACCTAAGTCTAGCAACCTAAGAACTCTTGGCTCCCATTCATCAGGCATGAGCCAGCGGTATCGCATCCAAAGGAGCCTTTGATTAGGATTACCGATACCACTGATGCCCAAATAAAATCTTCGTGGTTGTTTATTGTTTGTTTCTACTTCATCAAGTAGATGATTGATTGTCATTCTGTTCTCCATATTCTTGCTTTCCAGTTTTTATCATCATTACAAATGGTTCTAGCTGTAATTTTAAAATGATAACTTAAAAAATTTCTTATTTGATGATAGTGTTTTTTGTTATTTGTAATAATAGAATCACCAACTGCCATTTCTTTTAAATAACCCCATCTACCACGCCCATAAGAGTTTGGCAACGGTATATTTTTTTCAATAACAGGTTTATCTGTCATTTTGTTTCTCCAGGTTGGTATTCTTCTGCTTCTTTAATCTGTTCTTTTATTGCTTTAATTTTATTGTGCATTTTATAAAAATTAGCATCTTGTGGCACAACTTTTAAAACAGTAAAATCACGCAAAACTTTTGGTAAAATATCCAAAGCTTTTGCTAAACCAACTCTACTAAAAAAGTAATTTTTTATAAGATGGTCAATATCTTTACGCATCTTTATCATTTCAACTTCTTTAAAATTATTTTGTTTCTCCAATATTTTTTCTCGCATTTGACTAAGATGAAATGTATTCTTATGTTTTAATAGTTCTTCGTGATGACAATTTATAAGTTGTTTTATTACCTCAGAACTTGTTACTTTTAAGTTAGACTCTTGCGAATAAAATGATAAAATTTCTTTAAAATTTTTTTTTGTTTTTGAACTAACTCTTACACTCAAGGTTTCTGTGCAATCACTTTTTTTTGTAAAATTAAATTTCATTTTGTTTCTCCAATATTTTTTCATATAAATTATTTACAAAGGGTGTAATTACCATATATGCAGGTAATTTTAATTCTTGTTTTATAAAAGCTAATTTTTTTTGTAAATCTTTTGTCATTCTAAAAGACCCTCTATATCCATCGCACCATCTAGGCATTTTTGAAGCATCATAACCAGTCAATTCTCTATAAAGATCAAATTTTTTATTTGTCATTTTGTTTCTCCTGATGTTGGAATTGTTCCTCACGTTTTATTGCGTCTTCATACCATTTTATATGTTGTTTGTATGCTGAAGCTGGCACACGTTTTTTGTATGCTTTGATACAACGCTGGTAGTATTCAATCTTTTCTTGTCTGTTCATTTTGTTTGTCCAAGATATTTATCTATACAATCATCAAGTATTGGTTTTACAGATTCATAATCTTTTTTTCTTTGGTTGTCTCTTGGATAGTTTGCCGCATATCTAGCAGAAGCAAATATATCTGATAATCTGCCACATAATTTTTGTTCTAAACATTCTCTTAAATAATCTTTTGACTCAGCATCAATATCAGTTAATACCTCATCTGCAAGTTTTACTAATTTAGCTTTGTTCATAACATTATCTCCTTGTTTTGTTTTGTTTTGATTCCTATAACATTCTCATACTTGCCCTGCTTTTGTAAGACAATCTCTGATATGTTTTCAAAGGCACCACTATTAATTAATTCAGCAGCCATCCATGGTTGCTCAGGAGCACCCCACTTCTCTGCTATCTTCTTCCATCTACGAACAGCCATGTGGTGTGCCTTAGGATGTCCGAACATTAACGGCATTTTCTTTGGAAAGAACTCATCCTTAACTGTAAAAATCACCTGACAATACTCACTACCGTTCATGGATTTGGTTACGGTTGCATAGATGTCAGTGACAGGTTTGTATCTTGGTTTGGTTTTCTTTCTCTCATCAGATAAGACAGCTTGCCTTTCTGCTTTAGTTCTTCTAGCAACCTCTTTTTCTTTTTTGGTTTGTAGTTCTTGAAACTTTTTAGATCCCTCAAACTCTTGTCCACACTCCACACATTTTCTAGCAGACGGTATGTTGATCGCATTACAACTAGCACATATCTTAGGATGGTATCTGCCCGGTGCTGTACGATCTGGTTGCACTTCATCAAGACAGCCATGCCTAGCTACATTCTCACCGTAGTCTAGTAGCAAACAGTTTTCTTTATCGTCATGCAGTCTCATACCTCTACCACACATTTGCACAAACAAGCCAACGCTTTGTGTTGGTCTGAGTAAAGCTATGCAGTCTGCTCTTGGAGCGTCCCAACCCTCAGTCAATACACCTACATTACATATCGCATGAATCAAACCATTATTAAATTTTTCTAGTATGTCTTCTCGTTTTTCTTTTGGTGTCTCACCTGTCACACACTCAGCCATAATCCCATAGTTTTTTAAGCACTGAGTCATCTTCTCTGCGTGTAGCACTGACACACAAAAGAACACTGTAGCTGTTCTGCCTTTGGTGTAGGCGTTGTCAATCCAATCATTTATAACTTGTAAGATCGTATCATCCACCATAGCTATTTTTTCTAGCTCACTTTCCTTGAAGTCTCCGTTCTTAAACTTTAGTGCTACAGCTCCTGCATCAATGACAGCGTTATCATTTACAGCATAAGCAGATAGCCTAGATAAGAAACCATTACGGATCAGTTCAGGTATTGATACTGAATAAGCCAAGCCTTTGAAGAAATGATCTTTACGGTTGCCATAGATATAACCTTGTCCCATACGATATGGTGTTGCAGTGCAACCCATAACACGCATAGGCTTTCTATCAGACAAAGTGGTTATAATTTTTTTGTATCTAGTATGTGAACTTGGTGGCACATTATGTGCCTCATCTATAATCATGTAATCAAAACTACCTACAGCTTCTAATCTTTTGGGCGATGCCAAAGTATCACGACTGGCTATAAGTATTTGTGAATCTATCTCAAAGCGTTTCATACCTGCCGCTAACACGCCAACAGGTGCTTCAGGCCATACTGTTTTTAGTTTTGTTTCTGCTTGCTCTACCAATTCTTTTCTGTGTGCNAGGACAAGAAACCTAGCAGTAGGATTTTTAGCAAATATCTCTTTAATAAAATGTGAAAAGATAATAGTCTTACCTGCTGCTGTAGGCAATGCAATTAAGGCATGATCCTCTGCTGGTCTGGTGTTAAACCACTTGTGCAGAGAATCTATTGCATCTCTTTGGTAGTAGCGTAGTTTCAATTTAATCCAAGTATTCTATAAATTTTTCTATGTCGATCCGCTCTCGTATCTACATTTAACAATAACATTTTAGCTTCCTTTACTTTGTCGTTTAAATCAGTAGGCAAACTGTCAAAGTTTTGATCTAAAGAGTTTATTAAAGATGTCATTGATTTTATCAAGGCTCTAGCCTCTCTCTTATCTATATTCATAATTTCTCCAAAAATTAGTTTAGGGTTATACTACCTCTAGGTGCGAGGAGTAGCTTTATAATATGACTTAGAGGTATAAAGCTACTCACCCGATTTATTTATTTACTCTCTCCTGTAAATAAATTATTTGTCCCAGTCAAAATCATCATCATCAGAATCAGATTCTGTACTAGAACTTTGCGAAGGAGCTGACACGCCATTGGTCTCGCTTGGAATGAATTTTGCAATTCGATTCTTGTCATCCCACTTCGTTCCGTCCCCTTTATCTTTACCAACTTCAATATTGACTTTGGCAGTCAAGGGAACATTCAACATGCCTTCAAGCTGTTCTATGCCAAAGGCTTCGACATCAGGATCCATCCCCATAGATCTTCTCCAGTCTCTTAACCTGGCTACAGATACATTCAACCCTGCTCCTTCAAGCATAAAAGTTTCCCATATCTTACGACCAGCATGTGTAGGCCCAGTCACATCAAAGGTAACAGATAAATACTTATCTCCTTTGCCACTGGTTTTGTTTTCCCAGCCTGATGCTACAAACTCATAGTCACCGACTGGCAACAGATCAAACGATCCGCTTTCTTCAACATCCGTCAAATTAATTTCAAAATCAGACATTTTTTTCTCCTTCTTTTTTAGATTTTAAAGATTGTTTAAATGCAGTCATGAAAGCTGTCCAATCAAGATCTAAAGGTGCTACCCCCAAATCAACACGACTCTTAGCATCAAATGCTGCGGTATATTTATGAAACAACTTACGCTTGCCATAAGACACTGCTCTAGTTGTTTCTTTGAAACCTTGTCCACTTGTACGAGTTGATACCTCGTAGTTTGCAAACAAGTTAAAGTCCACCCACTCACGAATCATCGCTGATACTTTTTTATGTGTGGACATTTCCCAACGATCATAAGGCTCTCGCTCTGGATCATTGAAAGTTCTAATGCCTACATGAGAAAGTAAAATGACGTGCATTTTCTTTTTCTGTAGTGCATCAAACATGCGTAGTAATCTGCCAAACAATTCAGCAGACTCTGTGAAACCTTTTCCGTATCCTAATGATTCAATAGATTTTATTGAGTGATTCATACAAACTTTTTGTTGTACTAACTTCTCAGCCCAGTCTGTTGTGTCAAAGACTACGGTTTTGTAATCATGCTTTTCATCATGCAATGTTCTGATCTGATTAACTATGTCATCGTAGCTTTCACATAATGGAAAGGATGATGTGTCTACATAATTAGTCCCTGCCTCTGTCTTAATNAAGATAGGCTTGGGTGCTTGACTGGCAAAGGTAGTTTTACCTATGCCGTCAGTTCCTGATACATTTATTTTGATAGCAGGTATTTGTATTCCTGTGGTCACTTCATTTAATAGACTCATATTTGTCTACCTCCATGTCATTCATAGATATTAAACCTTGAGAAGTCATCTCATCTGCAATCGTTTCTACATCATCTATTATGGTCAATATCTTATTAACCCAAGCAGAATGTAGTCCAGGTTTTACTTCTCTTTTAATACGGTCTCTTATTTGTTGTGTCACAGCACTGTAATGTATATTCATTATTGTGTCCCCTTTAGTGGATCAACAAAAGACACATAAGGCCTTTCATTAATCTTGGTTTGTAAACCCTCTTGAAACTTATCAAATATATCAGGATAGTTTTGCTCTATCATTTTAGACAAAGCACTATCCTCAACATATTTAGTTTTAAAAGGAAATAAGTTTTCAGGTATATCTTTTTTAACCTGTGATAAAAAGTTTTGATCCCATGATCTAGTAACTTTATATTGCACTCGTAAGTCTTTAGGTATGATACCGTTCAGTTGAACTCGAGTTGATCCCCCAGAATTAGAAAGTCGATTGACTTGTCCATGCACTTCCGGGTGTGAAGTAATAGCAAAATCAAGATCAGAACTTTGTTGTTTAAGTTCAGCTTGCTTTGCTAGATTCTTTTTCTTCTCTACCAAAAGCTGTGGTAGAGTAAGCTTAGAATAATCTTTCATAAGTTGCTCCTTTTTAAATACACTGTTTATATTACTCCTATAAAATACATTGTCAAGCTTATGTATAAAAAAAACTTTACTTATTGTAAATACTAATTTACTATTGTCTTAGGTATGAGTTGATGTAGCTTCATTTTATTTATCTACTATATGCTACCCCCCTAATTAGCGTATTTTTTAACTCATACCTTCTGTTTTAGGAGAACTATGGAACTTAAAGACTACATAAAAAAACGAGGAGAGGATAATTTAGCAAAAGATTTAGGAGTATCAGTAGATACTATTAGATCTTGGAGATACGGCAACAGACAACCCTCAGTAAACCAAGCTAAAAAATTAATCAAGATGACAGGTTATGCCTTAGGTTGGGAAAATATATATGGGCCTGTTGAATAATGCCAATAGAAATAAAACCAAACTCTTTAGGGCAAGATATACAACAAGATGAACGCAAAGATATGCTTATGTCATATCATGAGAATTATTTTCATCTGATACCATGTGGATCAAACACAGATATTATTCCAGAATATTTTAAAAGCAGACATCCTTTTGAAGATGATATTGTTTTACAAAAGCGTTGGTCTAAAACTCCAAGAGTAAAATGGGCTGACTATACAAAGAAACAACCAACACTGAATGAATTAAAACAATGGTATCTACAGTTCCCGGAATGTAATTGGGCTGCTATTACAGGCATAACATTTATAGTGCTTGATGCAGATACGCAAGAGGCCTGTGAGTTTTGTGAGTCAGGTCAGATAACAAGAACAATACTAAAACAAAAAACACCTAGAGGTGGCTATCATTATTTTTATGCAATCAATGATGACCTTAAGATCAGAAACACCACAGGTAAATTAGATATTAGAGGAGAGGGTGGTTATGTCATGGTCAGTCCTTCTACTAATTATAAGTTTGAAATAGTCGAGGGAGCTGTAATAGATTCGCTTGATGATTTACCAACGCTGACAAGTCAAGACATGAATGTAATTTATGATTACAACAACACAGGCAAGATCAACACAGACAGCAAGACACCACTTACAACAGACGGTGTGCAAACAGGTATGCGTAATGATACTCTCGCCAGGTTAGTAGGCAGATGGATATTAGAGGGTTGGGGTATGCGTGAGGTTGTCATTAAAGCACTCGACTGGAATCAAACCAATACTCCACCTATGAGTGTGCAAGAAGTATTAAACACAACACAAAGTATTTGTGAAGGACACATTAGAAGAAATCCTAGCGAGGATAGTGGCATACAAAAATGGAACACAAGTCAGTGGCAAATACAACTGACAGATGATTTAAAAGAAATCATGGATCAAGAAGATCCTATCGAACAAGCAAAGAAAGAAAAAGTTATTGACACTGATCCACTCGGACTCAAAGCATTCAACGATCCTTTTTGGGATGCTATGGATTCAGAGAGGATTGAACAGTATTGGGGAGATGCTTTTGTATTTGAACAGTCAAGAGTATTGTTGCTTGGTAAACCAAAAATAGGTAAGTCACATTGGTTAGGTGCTTTCGCAGCAGCAGCTACGACAGGCACAGAGTTTATGGGTAGGTCTTTCTCAAGACCACTCAAAGTTATGTGGCTACAAGCAGAGATTATCCATGAGTTTTTAAAGAAAAGAATAGAAATGTATTACCAACCTTTTCATCATGATACAGAACTATACAACATAGGTAAGTCAAACCTAATTGCATCAGGCAGATTAAGAAAAAACTTAATGAGAGATAATGATATAGATGCTATCGCAGATAGTATTGAATACCACAAGCCTGACTTGGTTATGATTGATCCTATCATTAATTTTTTTAGTGGCGAAGAAAATTCTAACTCAGAAATACACGAAATGTTATCAAGGGTAGATAAACTTATTGAACTATATAAGGTAGCAGTTATCATCGCACACCACACAGGCAAAGAAAGAGCAGATGATCTGTCATTCATGTCAGCTAGAGGTGGTAGTGCCTTTGCAGGTTGGATGGATTCAGGTATCAAGCTGTCAGGCAAAAAACCAAACATAACTTTATTCTATGAAGCTCGTAATGCAAGAGAACCTGAGCAACACTTAGCATACTTTGATTTTGAAAGAGGACACTTCAGAGTGGTAGATGCACAAGACAGTCCAGACGAGGTAGAGATTGCAAGGGTGGTAGCATCAGCTATGAGCAAACAAAAGTTTTACTCAAGAAAAGAACTAGAACTATTAGCAAGACAAGCACTTAAAGAAAACGAACTAGCATCAGGCGAAAGAGCTGCTCGTTACGCAGTCAGCTATGTGCAAAAGTATCTAGGCGAGAGAGTCAAGAGTCACAATGTTCCAGGTAAAAACACATGGTACTATTTATCAGACAATGAAATGAAGAGGCCTTGGAGTGAAGAATAAAAGATATAAACAAGCTACTTTTTTTGATTCTGGAGAAAATCAATTAAGTAAATACTTTGATAAAAACAAAACTTTAATTACTTCTTTTAGTGGAGGTAGAACATCTGGTTATCTAACTAAAAAAATACTTGAGCATAAAAATGAATGGAAAGATGTAGTTGTAACTTTTGCAAACACAGGTCAAGAGCATGACAAAACTTTAGATTTTATACATAACTGTGATACACATTTTAATTTTAATACAGTATGGTTAGAGGCAAAAATTACTCACGAAAGAGGTGTTGGAACTAGGCACACTATTGTAGATTATAAAACTGCTTCAAGAAAAGGAGAACCTTTTGAACAGGTTATAAAAAAACACGGCATACCTTTTTCTGGATCTCCACATTGCACTAGAGAATTAAAAAATTACCCAATACTTAGTTATATTAAAAGTTTAGGTTTAACAAAAAAAGATTATGTATTAGCAATAGGTATTAGAGCAGATGAATCTAAGAGAGCTAATCGTAAAAACAAAAACAATATGATATATCCATTAGTTGATTTGAATATAGACAAACAAGATGTATTAGATTGGTGGCAAGAACAAACTTTTGATTTAGAAATACCAGAGCATTTTGGTAATTGTACTTGGTGTTGGAAAAAATCATACAAAAAACTTATGACAATAATGATTGAAGAGCCAAGTGTTTTTGATTTCCCTAAAAGGATTGAACAAACTTACGCTAGAAACGGCCCTGTAGCTAGAAGAATAGAAAAGGATATTAAATTTTTTAGAGGTTTTAAATCAGTTAAAGATATTGAAGAAATGATTACAGAAGATTTTGAAAAATTTACAGACTTACATCACCTTCATATTACTGATGGATGTAGCGAATCTTGTGAGCCTTTTCATGATGAAATTAATAATAACTTAATAGATACAAAAGAAATATTATGAAAATTGACAAAGACTCCATGGAAGAAGCAGTCAATGATGTTGGCATTGGATTAGTATTATCTTTTCCAATTAGCTATGGTTTGCTTAGGTTGTGTGGTTATCTTGATGTTAGTCTTGTAGCTACATCAATCATACAAGTATCAGTGTTTACTTTGGTAGCAGTTGTGAGAAAGTATATGGTAAGAGTTTATTATAAGGAGAGAGGATGAAAAAAGAACAAATAGGCAATGCCACCTTGTATTGTGCTGATTGTAAAGATGTCTTGCCTTTACTCGAAGATATAGATTCGTGTGTGACAGACCCGCCTTATGGCTTATCGTTCATGGGCAGGCAATGGGATTATGATGTACCAAGTGTAGATATTTGGACGCAAATACATGATGTGTTAAAGCCTGGTTCTCATTTACTATCATTTTTTGGCTCTCGTACCTATCACCGTGGAGCTATACCGATTGAGGACGCAGGTTTTGAGATTCGAGATCAGTTGATGTGGTTATATGGCAGTGGCTTTCCCAAGTCATTAAACATAGGTAAAGCCGTGGACAAGTTACAAGGTAACGAGAGAGAGGTTGTAGGAAAAAGAAAAGCACACGACATTCGTGGTAATGCTTTGATGGAGGCTACAGTGCCAGAGTATAAAAAAGAAAAATCACAGATAGATATAGAAATAACAAAAGGCAATAGTGAGTGGGAGGGTTGGGGCACAGCACTTAAGCCAGCACATGAGCCAATCGTTATGGCAAGAAAGCCTTTGGCTGGTACAGTCGCCCAGACTGTTTTAGATCATGGTACAGGTGGTATCAACATAAATGAGTGTCGGGTACAAGGAGATGACATTGGAGGAGATAGAAAAATTACAAACCGAAAAACAAGAAATCAAGATAGGGTTTGGACAGAAAAAAATTTAGGCATGAAAAACCAGGGGACAATATATGCTGATGCAAACCCAGCAGGCAGATACCCAGCCAATGTCATGCACGATGGATCTGATTTGGTGCAGGATATATTTGAGGATAAAGCACGATACTTTTATTGTGCGAAGGCAAGTAAAAAAGATAGAGACGAAGGCAATGAACACCCAACAGTAAAGCCAACGGAGTTAATGCGTTATTTGTGTCGCCTGGTGACACCGAAAGGTGGTGTTGTGCTTGACCCATTTATGGGTAGTGGTAGCACAGGTAAGGCAGCCGTCATGTCAGGTTTTAAATTTGTAGGTATAGAAATGGACGAGGAATATTTTGAGATAGCATGTGCTAGGATTAAGAAAGCACAAGAACAGAGAAAATTGTTTTGAGGAAAAAAAATGACTGAGTGGCATGGTGGCAAAGGCAGTCGTGATCGCACAAAAGATCGTGATAAATTTAATGAAAGTTTTGAGAAAATATTTGGTAAAAAAAGACATAAAGGAGAGAAAGTGGATACAAAGAAACGCAAAGACGATTGTGCAAAAATTATACAAAAACGGCTGTGCAATGCAGAAAAGCCCGATTGCACACCCCCCTCTGTATCACGCATTCTTACAGGGTTTAGGTGGTTGTGCAGTTGTGCAGTTGCACATGCCTGCACATACGCACATGCACGGCTGAAAGCCCCATTCCTACAAGTATGTGCAGTTGTGCGGTTGTGCATCTCTATAGAGAACTATAGAAAGGTGTGTATTAACATACACCTTTACTTAGGAGAGATAGGTTTCTCTAAGAGAAATATAGTGAGAATTTAGACATGGCAGGAAAGAAAAAATTAACAAAAAAACAAGAGAAATTTATCGATCTCATGGTGTATCAAGATTACAACCAGACTAAGTGTGCTCATCTTGCAGGCTATGAAAATCCAGGTGTTGCTGCGACTAGGTTATTGAGTGAGCCAGGTTATGAACATGTGCAAGAAAAGATTAGAGATTTGAAAGCTATTCAGAGGAAGAAGAATGAGATTACTTTTGAGGGCATAGCCAATAAGTTAGCAGAGATAAGAGATGTGTCCTTAGCTGATGGGAGTTATGGCCCTGCGGTCACGGCAGAGATTGCGAGGGCAAAACTTGCAGGCCTTATGGTAGATAGAAAGGAGCTGAAGATACACAAGATAGATAACATGAGCAGAGAACAGTTAGAAAGTAGATTGCAAGAGTTAGTCTTGCAGAATCAGATCATACTTGGCACGGCTGAGGAGGTTAAAGATGATAAGACTATTGAGGATCAGTCTGATCCAGAATAGCCTGTATTCTATCTTTTGCTTCTTCTAACTTGCGTTCACAATACTTTGCGACCTTGATACCTTTCTCAAAGTTTTCTACTGATTGTTCAAGTGATATGTCGTTGCGTTCTAGTTCTTTGACTAACCCTTGCAACTTTGATAGTCCTTTCTCAAACGACATTACATTTCCTGGAACATGGCATAGACCATGAGTAGCACTATGCCTACGACTGCGAATAAACTCATGTCCATTATGCTGTCCTCTGAACTGTGTATTTTTTACTGATAGGATCTCTCCAAAAACAGAACTTGCGTTCTTTGAAGTTCTTGGTATAAAAATTCATTCGGTATCTGTANGCCTCTTTTTTAGTAAGACCTGTTATNGCNTCTCCGATCTCCAAGCTGTTGAGTGCTTGGGTAAATGCGTTCCTGTATTTTTTCCTGTCGCTTACGATAGGAACATCTTTAGTTATTTTGTAGTTCATTCTCTCTCCTTTTTTTATCAAATAGTTTTCTTTGTTGTTCATGTTCTTCAACTTGCATCATGTCTATTAGATCTTCTGTCGTGTGCGGACTTGGTATCTTTTGTTCATGGTTAGTGTTAGACCATTGGATAAGTTCGCTATCATCTTTGTATATGATTTGAGTTTTCCAAGGCTTGTCTTCGCTTTTGCGTTCGTGCAGTAGCATCTTGATTCCTTTTCTCCATTCCTCCAAGCGAATGAGTTTGCGTTGGTATTCAACTTTATCTTTATACTGTGTCATTGTTCAGCTCCTAAAATTTTGATCTGTCAAATAAAGTGTAGCAATTAATACTATTGCTAGTGTTGTGTAATAAGTTATTTCAATCGTTGTCATGTGCGACTCCTTGAATTTTTGCGTAGTCATTACAGTTAAAACAGAAACCATTTCGATTTGCGAAATCTGTTATTGGACTTCCACTTTGATCGTGCGTAGCCACATTCAAAGACTTACATTCATGGCAGTGTGGCTTTTGGTTTTTATACCACATTTGTTCATAAAACATATCTGCGTTCTCATGGTCTTGTTGTGCGTGTGAGATTATGCTATCAATCATATATTCTTTTTTGATCTGATTATTTACAAGAGCATTAAGTATTTTTTTAAAATCACGTCCGACATACTTTTGTAGCCATCTGTTTAAATCCTCATATTTAATCATTTGACACCTCCTCTATTACTTCCTCTATATCAGATTTAAAAGTATCAAGCGTATATGTATCATTACCTGTAGCAATACTTTCAATTAAAGCATTTAACTGTCTTAATGCTTCTTGCTCATCAGTTAGTTCTTCTTTCATGTTATACAAATCCCAGTCAAAATCTCCCTTCATGACTTTTGTTTTGTTTAGATAATGTTCTGTGAATCTACTTATAGGTTTACTCATTTGCTTTCTCCTCATAACCAAAGACTTGGTCATTCTTACTTCTGATTTCTGCGACCATTTCGTTGAAATCATACTCTTGTTGTTCTTGTCCGGAATAAAATTCTCTATCTACTATTTCCCAATCCTGGACAACATAAACTCCATTATCAAAGTTAAAAGTATCAAGCTGTTTATAAGTGCCTACCCCAAGAGATAGTGTTCCACCTAGTGCGTTTCCCATTATTTGTGATAGTCTTGCTATCGCATAACTTGGATCAGATTGACATCTAACTCCATACAATTTGGCTACATGGAGTAAAGGCTCGACTGTATCTCGCCCTCCGTTCCAATGTAGATATAACGACCTCCAGTCCTCTTGCGGTCTATTTTCTTCTTTTATTGTTATTACTGCTCTATTACCCATTTTTAAGTCCTCCTATAAAATAATTAAAGCGATTATTACAAGCACCAAAGCTGTAGGCTTTAGCACATACCAATTAATTCTAAACATAAGACTTTGTTCTGCTTGTCGCTTGAAGTCTTGTTTAAATAGTTTCCATTCTTGTTTAAGTTTCATTTCTTCCCCTTTTTATTAGTCCATATTAAAGTTCTTTCTTCTTTGCCATTTTCTAGGATTTCAACTCTTTCTAATTTAGAAGAAATTTTTGGGTGCATACTCGCAATAACTTTTTCTTCATTATCCGGAGTCCATAAATCTATCCAAGAATTTTGGAATAAATCAAATTGTCTATAAGATATTTTTGGTTTGTTTAGTTTTACAATATATTTTTTCATTTTTCCCCCTTAATATGTTTAATTAAATCTGCGTATCTTTGCTCGTCTTGTTGTGTTGGACAATAGTTTTTCAGAACAACATTTAGAGCAAATATAAGCATTTCTTTTTGTGATTTGGTTAGTTTCATTTCTCCTCCTTAATATGTTTTATAGATACAATTTCGTCATTGTATATACAATGTATGCTTTTTAAATTTTCTAACATAATAAACAAATCAAGTAAGTTTTTAGCATAAATGTCATACATGGTAGTTTCTAATTTCTTACCATGTTTAATACTGTTTGTTGTTGTTGTGATTCTGTAGTTCATACTTCCTCCACTTGGTTAAAATAATCCTCAACTTTATATCTCAAACCAACGAAATCTTTTTGATCTAATTTAAATTTTTGATCTGATTCATAACATTCTAAATTGTCGTTGATTTGATTTTTTATTGGATTATGTATTTTCTTTGCTTGAAAATACTCATGGTTTAAGTCTATTAGTTTGCTAACGATAGCAAGTTCTTTTGTTGATAAGTTCATTTTTTCCCCTTGTTCTTTTTAAACTCTTTAGATAAAGAATTAGTTATTTTGTTTAGTAAGGCATAAAATTCTTTTTCTGTTGTTGGTAGCCAATAGTCGTCGCTTCCGTCTGGATTACCAACAAAGACCGGTATATGTTCTCCTGGATTATTTGGATAGTAAGGCACAAATTCTCCCTCACCTTCTGCTTTCCATATTAAATGAACTAACATGGCAAGTTCTTTTTCGTTTAAATTAATTCTCATTATTTAACCCCCATTTTGATACAAAACTCTATGAGTTTGCTTTCTAGTTTAAGTATGGTTTTATTATTAATGTTGTAATTGTTTAGCGCCTTGATAATATAATCGTGCATTTCTTCTTTAATATCTGGCATATCTAACCACCCATTAAATTCTAACTCCATGTCTTTTTTGATTTCTTGTAGTATCAACTTTTGATATTCTTGTTGATAGCGTTTTAGTTCAGATTTGTATGTGGATATATTTCGTTCTAGTTCATAAATCCTCTTTGCTGTTCTTGAATCTTCTGTTGATTCAGTAAATGTTGTGTTCATATTAACTCCTTTTTGAAGTCATAATCGCCCTCATTCATACTTTCAACCCATGTCCATTCTCCATTTATTTTATAAAGAATATCTTTAAAACATGAGCCACCACCATGAACAACTAGAGCAATATCTCCACACCAACCTGGACAATCAGGAGTATAGTTTTTTATTACTGCAACATTATCTAAATGATTTATTGTGAAATCGCCATTTATAGTTTTTCCATAATGTAGATTTAATGCTTTCGCAATATTTTCTAATTCTTTTGTATTCATATTCGTTCTCCTTAATTAAAAAAATATTTACCATTATTTTTATAAATGCTATCTGATATAGATTTATATTTAATAATGTCTTGTTCTTCACATATCCAACATAAAGAAAGTTTTACTAAATCATCTTTTGGATAATCTAATTGTTCTTGGATATATTCGATTATGGTTTTTTCACTATGCAAATGTTGGTCTTTTAAATGCGTTGTAAAAATATCTTGTGGAAAGTTATCAAATGTAGCAATAACTTCTAACTTTATTAATTTTTCTGTATTCATATTAGTTCTCCTTTTTAATTTGATACAAGGTAATTATACTATACTTTTATACACTTCTTCAACAAATAATAGACAAACTTTAATGATAAGCATAGATAAAACAAACACTCAATAAACACTCTTTTATTGTCTTGCCCACCCTCAAANACCCACGACCAAAAANTTTCAGACCATAAAACGTGCGACCTTTNGCGTTCTAANACAAACTTGCGNCCTGTTGCGTTCTAAAAATGTGCGACCTTCTGCGTTCTTATAAGATTTTGCGACCTATTGCGTTCGATTTGAAATGTGCGTTCCTTCTCGTAGATAAAATAATTCAGATCAATAAATTTCAGGCATAAAAAAAGGGAGCCTTTCAGCTCCCTTAGTTGTATCTAAGTTTGGAGAACTTAACATCTATAGATATATAGATGAGCCAATGATACAGGTTGGCTTATTGAATTGCAACAGGCGGCCATGATCATAGTGCTAAATCTAAATGATCTTTATAATCTTCATAATCTTCATAGATCATATAAAATAAATCAGGATCTATTTTAAATATTTTATAATCAGTAAAACCACCCCTGGCATCAGCTCCGTTATGAATAGCTAAGGCAATAATATCGCAATCGTAAGTATCGCCAAGGCTTATATATTGTATGTCCTGAGATAAGCTATTATCATAATTGTAAGTGTATTCAATCCTAGTATCACGATCATAAGTAATACGCATATAATCTTCTACATCAACCAACTGATTAGATCTTCCCTCTGGATTATCTCTCCAATGATAAGGATCTTTATTGATCCAATTAATCAGATCATTAGTGTCCTTTTCCATGTATGTGCAACTATCAATTAAATGATGATATAAAGATTTAATGATATATGGATAATCACTATCTTCATCCATGACCTTAATAGGCTCTTCATTTTCAAAGTCTTCAATAGTTTTTAATTGATTGCGTTGCCAGTGGCGACCACTTGAGCCACCACTATCCAAAAAATGCTTGCCTGTATTTTCAGTAAGCATATTATAAATTACTTGTTTAGTTTCCATCTTTTAGTTCCCCCCTTTTTTTAATTGGTCTAGTTCTTTTTGTAGTTCATCAATTTCTTCTTGCGAACAAAAAGATCCAAATTTTTTATTCATTTTTAATCGCATAGCGATCATATTTTTTAGTTGTATAATTCTTTTTTCCTTTTCCATCTTTTAGTTCCCCATAAAATAGGGGGATTGCTCCCCCGGGTTAATATTAATATCCCGCTTTTGACAGCATATCGTTAATTTCTCTTAGTTCTTTTAAAGACAGTTTTTGAAGTGCCTTGTCATTTACTAAAGTTCCGTTTTGCCACGCTTTTAAATCGTTGGCCTTGTTTAGCTTGTCGCTAACTTTGTTATCGTTAGTTTTGTTGCTTTCTTTTTTACTCATTATTAAGTTCTCCCGGCTTCCGCCTATTAATTAATAACAAAGTTATTATAACACTATTTATAGACACATTATAGACAAATTATTTTACATTAATTAATTATGGGTCTCTATTGGATCGCCAGGCGTTTTTTCAGATCATAAACCAGGCACCCCCCACCCCCACATATAAGGGCGTGCAAAATTTTGCGTGCAGTATATAAATAACTATCAACATAAATAATTACCCCAAAAACCATTTCACCCCCCCTTGCTTTAATTAGGTACCATAATGAGGTACCATATTTCACATGGAGAGATTACAAGTGGTTCCTATAACTTTAAAGGAAGCAAATTTATTTGTTGAAAACTTNCATAGACATAATAAAAAAGTACAGGGTGCTAAATTTTGCTTAGGTGCNAGCTACAATGATAAACTTGTTGGAGTTATTATNGTAGGAAGACCAGTTGCTAGAAAGTTAGACGATGGATTTACAGCAGAAGTAACTAGATCATGCGTTTTAGATGACGCTCCAAAAAATACAAATTCATTTTTGTATGGAAAATCTTGGAGAGTTTGGCAACAAATGGGTGGTAAAAGAATGATTACCTATACATTGCAAAAAGAGTCTGGATCTACCATGAAAGCTGTAGGATGGAAAATGATAGGAGAGACTGGCGGTTGGGANAAAGGNAAAGGATGGACAACTAGACCAGGTAGAGAATGGCAACCAGTTACAGGACAACTTAAATTTAGATGGGAAAAGACAGCAAACTAGAACACGTATCTGACGAGGCTCTAAAAGAGATGGTCATGATCAAAAATCGTATTGATCAGCTAGACACCAGCAAAAAATCTAAAGAAGACTTCATAGCCTATGTAAAAAATGTATGGGACGGCTTTATCGAGGGCGAGCACCATAGATTGTTTGCTAAAAAGCTAGAAGACGTAGCCAAGGGCAAGACTAAACGCCTAATCGTCAACATGCCACCTCGTCATACCAAGTCTGAGTTTGCGTCCGTGTTCTTTCCTAGTTGGATTATGGGCTTACACCCTGATATGAAGATCATGCAAACGACTCACACCGCCGAACTATCTGCAAGGTTTGGTCGTAAGGTTAGAAATCTTATGGATACAGACGAATATAAGCAGATATTCGACAAGGTTAGACTCTCTGCCGACAGCAAATCAGCAGGTAGATGGGAAACCAACCACGGTGGCGAGTATTTTGCCGCAGGAGTGGGCGGTGCTATCACAGGTCGTGGTGCGGATTTGTTAATTATTGACGATCCACACTCTGAACAGGACGCTTTGAGCCCAACTGCCCTAGAATCTGCCTACGAATGGTACACCTCTGGGCCAAGACAGCGTCTGCAACCGGGCGGAATCATAGTTATTGTCATGACAAGGTGGAGTACGCTTGATTTAACCGAGAAACTTATCAAAAGAATGTCTGAAGACCACGCAGATCAGTGGGATATACTAGAATTACCTGCTATTTTGGACAGTGGCGAGCCTTTATGGCCTGAGTTTTGGAAAATAGAAGAGCTTGAGTCCGTAAAAGCCTCGATTCCTGTAGCAAAATGGAATGCTCAGTACATGCAGAACCCAACTTCTGAGGAAGGTGCCCTGTTAAAACGAGATTGGTGGCAACAATGGGAGCATGACGATCCACCTAACACAACTTACATACTGCAATCTTACGATACTGCGTTTAGTTCTAAAGAAACGGCTGACTACTCTGCGATTACTACGTGGGGAGTCTTTCGTCCTAGTGACGGTGCACCAGAATCTATCATTTTACTCGATGCCAAAAGAGGTCGGTGGGACTTTCCTGAGTTGAAAGCGACAGCTTACGATGAATTTATGTATTGGCAACCAGACTCAGTGCTGATAGAATCACAAGCAAGTGGTACTCCTTTGACGCATGAGTTGAGAATGATGGGGATCCCAGTTGTGAACTATCGTCCAACGAAAGGAAGAGACAAAGTCACTCGAGTGCATTCGGTATCGCCAGTGTTTGAAGCTGGTATGGTCTGGGCTCCAGACACGATCTTCGCAGAAGAGGTGATAGAAGAATGTGCGGCCTTTCCGTATGGAGAGAACGATGATTTTGTAGATTCGACAACACAGGCTATACTAAGATTTCGTCAGGGCAACTTCGTAAGACTTGATTCAGATGAGGAAGACGATGAGCCAGTGCCGAAACAGAGAATATACTATTAGGAGACATGATGGGTAAAGCAAAAGCACTTAAAAAAGGATTTAAAAAGATAGGCGATAAGATTGTTAAAAAAAGAATGACAGCCGCACAAAGAAAAGAGCTATCTAAAAAAATACAAAAAGAAGATTTCCCAAAAGAAAAACCAACAAGCAAACTAACAAAAAAAGAAAAAGATAAAATTGTTTCTGATGCTATGGCAAAACCAAAAGGAGCTTCAGTAGCAGAACAAAGAAGTATGGCTGCTAAAAAACTTAAATCTACGAGAACTAAACCTGTAAAACTTAAGTCAGGCGGTATAGCACTCAGAGGTTTTGGAGCTGTGATTAAATAATGAGCAAAGGCAAGGGTATAAAAAAATTAGCTGAAAAGTTAAAGACTAGAATATACAACAAACAAAACAGACTTCAACAGGATACTCCTTATCTAAGCGATAAAACCATCAACAAAGAATCTAAAGAAATACTTGAAATGAAAAAAGAGTATATGAGACTAACAAGAGGAAAGTAGTATGGGAAAAGCAAAAGGACTAAAAAAAATTACAAGCAAAACACTAAGACATTTAAAAAATAAAAAAAATCTTAAAGCTGCAGTAGATCCAACTTATCAAGGTGGTTTTAAAACAACTCGTAACAAAAAATTAAAAAAAGCAGTAGCTGAAGATATGAGAGCTATTAAAGGTTTTGGCAAAGCTTTTTTAAAAGGAAATAGATAAATGGCAGATGTAGACAAAGCCATAACCATTGAAGATCAACAAGAACTAGGAGTTCGTGATCGTTCAAAGGAAATGGAACTAGAGGTTGAGGTTGAAGAAGAGAGCCCTGATCTTGAAGAGTTTGAGCAAATGGAAGACGGTACCATTATGTTTGGTGCNCCCACACCNCCTGTAGATNATACTGATTTTTACTCTAATTTAGCAGAACAACTAGATTCATCTGATCTTAGCACCATTAAGAACGACTTAATGGCTAATGTTGATTCTGACAAAGACTCAAGATCCGATTGGGAAAAGACTTACAGAGAAGGTCTTGAACAGTTNGGNATGAAGTACGAGGAAAGAACACAACCTTTCGAGGGTGCCTCTGGAGTTATGCACCCGCTTTTAGCNGAATCNGTTACNCAGTTCCAAGCACAGGCCTACAATGAGTTACTCCCATCTCAAGGGCCTGTCAAAACTCAAGTCTTGGGTATGACAACGGCTGAATCTGAGCAACAAGCATCGAGAGTTCAAGAGTTTATGAACTATCAGCTTATGCAGGTTATGAAAGAGTATGACTCTGAAACAGATCAAATGTTGTTCTACTTGCCGTTATCAGGTTCTGCGTTTAGAAAAGTTTACTACGATCAAAACTTAGACAGGGCTGTATCTAAATTTATACCTAGTGAGGACTTAATTGTGCCTTACTCGGCTACTGACTTGCATAGTGCTACGAGGATTACGCATGTAATTGATATGTCGATAAACGATATTAAAAAACTACAACAAGTAGGATTTTATCGTGATGTAGATATATCTATGGGTAATATCATGGCGGATGACTATGATGAGATTCAAGAAGAAGTAGATGAATTACAAGGTATCAGCCCTAACTACAACGATACTGATACTTGTAAAGTACACGAAATACATACTGAATTAGATATACCAGGCTTTGAGGATTTANATTCAGAAGGCGAGCCCACTGAGATTAAACTGCCATATATCGTTACCATTGCTAACGACAAAGTTTTATCTATTCGTAGAAATTACAAAGAAACTGATCCGTTAAAAAGACGTATTAATTACTTTGTGCACTATAAGTTTTTACCAGGTCTAGGATTTTATGGCTTTGGTTTGACTCACATGATAGGTGGCTTGTCTAAAGCATCGACATCTATTTTGAGACAACTTATTGATTCAGGTACATTATCTAACTTACCTGCTGGATTTAAAGCTAGAGGCATTCGTATCAGAAACGATGATCAGCCATTACAACCTGGTGAGTTTAGAGACATGGATGCTCCTGGCGGAAGTTTGCGAGACGCTTTCGTACCGTTACCTTTTAAGGAGCCAAGTCAAACCTTACTCTCTCTCCTAGGTATCTTGGTTGACAGTGGAAGGCGTTTCGCTTCAATAGCTGATACACAAGTAGGAGACGGTAATCAAAATGCACCTGTAGGTACAACGATTGCGTTATTAGAGCGTGGTACTAGAGTGATGAGTGCGATTCACAAAAGACTNCACGCATCTCAAAGAATTGAGTTTGAAATACTAGCTAAAGTATTTAGTGAGTATTTACCACCAGACTATCCTTATCTCACTGCTAACGGCAACCAACTTATTAAGTCGCAAGACTTTGATGACAGAGTTGATGTCTTACCAGTTTCAGATCCTAATACTTTCTCTATGAGCCAAAGGGTTATGATGGCTCAAGAGATACTTAGAACCGTGCAAAGCAATCCTGAGATACACGGTCCAACAGGTTTGCATGAGGCTTATCGAAGAATGTACGGTGCTATGGGTGTGCAGAACATAGAACAGTTATTGCCACCACCACCACAACCACAACCCTTAGACCCAGCTAACGAAAACGCAGCTTTGATTGCAGGTATGCCTGCTCAAGCTTTTCCGGGTCAAGATCATGATGCACACATTAATTCGCACATGTCTTTATACGGAACCATGACAGCACAAGCTAATCCTGTAGTGCTATCTTTGATTCAAGCACATATTTATCAGCATGTATCTTTTAGGGCTGCCGAGATAGTAGATCAACAAAACGCACAAAACCAAGAGTTTCAGCAAATGCTACAACAAATACAACAGTTGCCACTTGAGGTTGCACAAGGCTATCAACAACAGATACAAGAGAAAGTGGCTAAAGATGTTGCTGCCGTTGTATCGCAACTTACTGAGCAGATCAATGCTATGTTTGTTCCACCACCACCACCTGTTGATCCTTTAGTGCAGTTACGAGATAAAGAACTTGATATTAAAGCTGATGACGTGCAACGTAAACGTGAAGAGTTTGCACAAAGACAAGAGTTTGATGCTATGAAAGCTATGGAAAACAACAAACTTGCAGAACAAAGATTGGCAATTCAAAGAGAAATAGCTACAATGAAAGACGACATAGCTAGAGAACGTATAGATCAAGCTGCACAGTTTAAAGCTATGGACATAATGCGAGGTTAATATATGAGTTCAGTCAGACAAAAAATGCAAGCTATACACAAAGCTATGCTAAAAAAAGAAGAGGAAATATTAAATGGTAATCAACCGATCATCAATGAAGATGCAAATAACCAAACCGAAGTCAAAGAGACTAAAAAAGAAACGGTCAAAAAAACTTCGACCAAGGCTAAAGCGAAAACTAAAAAGGTAACTAAGTCAGCTCCTAAGAAAAGAGGCAGACCTAAGGGATCTAAAAATAAAAAATAATATAGGTGCAATTATGACAAAAGAAAAATCAAGCGTAACTATTAAAGATCAAGGAACAGTTAATTACTCTACTCCTGAAAAAATACCTAATGGCTCTGCTCCACAACCAAAAGGTTATGGCGGTGGTAAATCAAGAGGTGGTCGTGCCGCACTTAGAGGAACTAAGTTCAAAGGAATTTTTTAATGGCAAGACCTACACTAATTCAAGGCGGCCCAGCTTTCTTTACTCCTGAGGGGTATGTACCTCCTGTGCAACCTGAACAGGCTTTCATGCCTACTGATGTTATGCGTGATCCAATAGCAGATATGTTTGCTGCTCAACCAGAGCCAGTTCGTGTCCCAGGGCCACCTAAGATTGACTTTCCAAAACCACCAGATCAAATATTTATAGACGATGCTCCTCCTTTGAAAGAAGAACCTCCAATTATTGTAGACGAAACACCCATTTTAGATGAAACACCAGTTGTGGATGAGCCCACCATAACCATGGATGATATAGACAGAATAAGAAGAGAAAGAGGTGGCCCTAGAAGAGGTGACATAATGCCTCCGATATTAGATCGTAAAATGATCGATTATGGCTACGGTCCAGGGATTATGCCACCATTGCCAAAGGATTTCTTTATAGAAGAGAGTAGACCTAAATTTGAACCAATAGTGACTGATACAGTTCCTGTAAGAAAACCATTTATACAAGAATTGCGACCACCTATAACACCACCTTTAGAAGATTTTGGCTTTGGCCCAGGTATAAGACGTTCAGAAGATTTCTTAAGTTCAGACATAATGCCAATTCGTTTGCCTGAGCCTATGCCTATGTTACCCGAGCCTATGCCTATGTTACCTAAGCCTATGCCTATGAGACCAAGAATGCCTATGCCCGGACCCATAGCAACACCTATGCCTATGTCACCAATAAATTTACCAAAAATAGAATTACCAAAAATAGAGAGAAATGAACCAATGATGCCTAGACGTGGAGGAATAGGATCGTTTAGGTAATCAAAATTAGGAGAGAGATAATTGGATGGTATTAAGCTTGCAGAGTATTTTTTTAAAACTTTGCGAGAAAGAGAGAGAAATGCTGTTGACATTATTGCTAGTGGCAATATAAAATCCATGGAAGATTACAAATATGTTATGGGAGAGTTATCAGCGATTCGCTCCTTACAACAAGATTTAAAAGAAACGTTGCAAATGGATGACATCGATGATTGAAAAAGTCGCAGAAAAAACACAATTTGAAAAACATAAAGAACAAATTGCAAAAGAGAAAGCAGAAGAGTCCTCAGAACTAGACAAAGCTTTCGTAAAATCAGAAGAAAGGGTATTAGATCCTAAACTACTAGACAAATCACTACTTGAAAGAATGCCTGATCCTGTTGGATGGNGGATACTCGTATTGCCATACAGAGGTAAAGGTCAAACTGACGGTGGTATTCAGCTAGTTAAAGAAACCGTAGACAGAGAAGCTTTAGCTACAGTGATCTGCTATGTTTTAAAGGTAGGCCCTTTAGCTTATAAAGATAATAAATTTGGTCAGCCAAACAGATCTAACACTCCTTGGTGCAAACAAGGTGATTGGATTTTAATTGGCAGATACGCAGGAACTCGTTTCAGATTAGAAGATGATAACGAGGTTCGTATTATTAACGATGATGAAGTGATTGCGACAATCCTTGATCCAGATGACATAAAATCTTTATAGGAGTAAAGAATGAGCGAAGAAGCACAAAATATAGATGTTGAAATAACAGAGGAAAAAATAGAAAAAGCAGCACTGCCTGAAAATAAAAGGGTTGAAGAGGAAGTGCAAGATACTGCTGTAGAGGTAGAGGTCACTCAAGAAGTAGCACCCGTATCTGAAGATGAAATACAAGAGGACTTTGAGGCATCTCCTAAAGTAGAAGAAAAAGTAAAAGATCAATCAGATGTAGAAAAAAGAGCAGCGTTAGCTCAAAACAGAATAAACAAAGCTGTAGCACAAGCTAAAGAGTTTCAAAGAAGAGAGCTCATGGCTGTTCAATATGCTAACGAACTTAAAGAACAGAATGATCAATTAAGACAATCTCAAAAAGCTTTTCAATCTAATTATGGCGATGAGTTTTCAAACAGAGTTGAATCTCAATTAGCATTATCAAAACAAGCTTTAAAACAAGCTACTGAAGCTGGAGACGCAGAGGCCATAGCAACTGCAACCGAAGCTTTGAGCATGGCAACAGCAGATAAAGCTAGACATGAGCAATATCAACAACAACAAAAACAATACGAAGCTCAAGAACAAGCCTATTTAGAACAAGCTAAACAGCAACAATATCAACAGCCACAGGATGTTCAAGAAGACTTTGATGAGCCATCTCCAAAAGCTAAAGAGTGGGCTCAAAGAAATACTTGGTTCGGAACAGACGATGTTGCGACCAGTGTAGCCTTTGCAATTCATAAACAATTAGAGAACGAAGGCTTTGACACAGACAGTGACTCATACTATAGTGAGATAGATAAACGAGTGCGACAAGAGTTGCCTCACAAGTTTAACGTGGAAGCGAACAAAAAACCCGTCCAAACAGTCGCTTCAGCCACACGCAACACATCGACTGGACGCAAACAAAATCGTATCGAGTTGACACCGAGCGAACAAGCACTAGCTAAAAAACTTGGAGTGTCATTTAAAGATTACGCAATACAAAAAGCGAGGTTACAAAAATCATGAGCGAAACAGATAACAAAACTGAAAATAACAGATCTACTAGAAACTCTGACACTAGAGAGACAAACACTAGGCCAAAAGCTTGGAAGATGCCTTCAGCGTTAGAATTACCAGAGGAAGCTGTAGAATTAGCTAAATCACAAGGTATTTCTTATCGTTGGGTTAGAGAATCTGTATTAGGCCAAGATGATAAAACGAATGTCTCAAAAAGATTTCGTGAAGGATTCGAGGTTGTTAGACCAGATGAGTTACCTGGTTATCACGATTTACCTACTGTCGATGATGGTCGTCATGCAGGAGTAATTGGAGTTGGTGGGTTGATACTGTGCAAAATAGATAAAGAAATCGCAGATCAAAGAAATGACTTTTTTGAACAACAAACCAATAATCAAATGACTGCTGTTGAGAATGACCTAATGCGTGAAGAGAATCCCTCGATGCCAATCTCAAAAGAGATTAAATCAAGGGTGACTTTTGGTGGAGGTAGCAAAGGATAACTTTGTGAACTCTAAAATTATAATTATTTTATAGGAGAAACAAAAATGGCAAATCAAGATGCTGCTTTTGGAATGAAGCCTGTAAGAATGATGGGTGGTTCACCTTATACTGGTGGACAAAGTCGTTATAGAATAGCTGCAAACTACGGAACAAGTATCTTCCAAGGAGATATGGTTGCTCAAGTAACTGGAGGCGGTGTAGAAGTACATGCTGACGGTGGCACAGTTCCTATTGTTGGAGTATTCAATGGATGTTCTTACACTGATCCTACAACAGGCGAACAAGTATTTAGTAATTACTATCCTGCAAGCACTAATGCTTCAGATATAATTGCTTTCGTTATAGATGATCCTAACGTGGTCTTCGAGATACAAGCAGACGACACTTTCCCAGTGGCTGATCTGTTTGGAAACTTTGACATTGTTTATACAAGTTCAGGTAGTACCGTTACAGGTATTTCAGGAGCTGAGTTAGATGTCACAACAGGTGCTACAACAGCGAGTTTACCGATTAAGGCGATTGATATTTCAGGAGATCCTGAAAATTCAGACGTTGCTACGGCAAACACTAATGTTTTAGTTGTTATTCAAAATCATATCATGGGCCAAAAAGGCGCAGGATTAGCTTAATAAGGAGTATAAATTATGGCTATTTCAAGAGCTCAATTAGCGAAAGAACTAGAGCCTGGGTTGAATGCCTTATTTGGCATGGAATACAACAGGTACGAGCAACAACATGCAGAAATATTTGAGACAGAAGCATCAGATAGAGCATTTGAAGAAGAAACCTTAATAGTAGGTTTCGGTAACGCAAAAGTAAAATCAGAAGGACAAAGCGTGGCATTTGACCAAGCATCTGAAGGTTTTACTGCAAGGTACTCACATGAGACCATTGCGTTAGCATTTGCATTAACTGAAGAAGCTATCGAAGATAATCTGTATGATAGATTAGGAGCCCGATACACAAAGGCTTTAGCAAGATCAATGGCACACACAAAGCAAGTAAAAGCTGCGTCTGTGCTTAATAACGCATTCTCATCAAGCTTCACTGGAGGAGATGGTGTTGCTTTAGTGAGTGATTCTCACCCTTTAACAGGTGGCGGAACATTCTCAAACAGACCAAGCACTTACACTGACTTGAATGAGACTTCATTAGAAGATGCACTTATTTCAGTTTCAACTTTTGTTGATGACAGAAATATGGTTATTGCTTTACAAGGAACTAAGTTGATCGTTCCACCACAATTACAATTCGTGGTTGATAGATTGCTACAAACACCTGGTAGAGTAAGCACATCAGATAATGACATCAATGCTATTAGGAACATGGGCATGGTACCAGAGGGTTATTCTGTAAATAACTTCTTAACAGATACCGATGCTTGGTTCTTATTAACAGATTGTCCTGACGGATTCAAACACTTTGAGAGATCACCTCTTTCAACTTCTATGGAAGGTGACTTTGATACTGGCAATGTCAGATTCAAAGCAAGAGAAAGATACTCATTTGGATTTTCAAATCCAAGAGCAGTGTTTGCNTCTCAAGGTGCATAATCTCTGTTGATTATCTAAGGGAGCTTCGGCTCCCTTTTTTTTTGGATAAAACTAATATACAATCAAAAGTCTAGGGTTTATTAACTTGTTCTATTAACTGACCTAGCAGACAAGCCAAGATAATAGAACTTATTTTTCGGGAGAAAAATTATGGCACAATCGACTTTTAGTGGACCAGTTAAATCACTAGCTGGATTCATCTCAGCAGGTAACGCATCAGTAGTTAGCCTAACAGCAGACACTACTCTTACAGTTGCCGCTCATGCTGGAAAAATATTAACTTGTAATGATGCAGACGGTAAGTTTACTTTACCTAGCATTGTAACTACCACTCCATCAACAAATGAAGATCCTAACCAATTAAATAACTTAGGTGCTTCTTTCTTCTTTGTTGTAGAAACTGCGGCTACAGATATGGATATTCTTACTGATGGCACAGATAAATTTGTTGGTGGTTTATATACAGGTGTAGATGACAATACTGGTAAAACTTTTATTTCAGCTTCATCTAATGATGTTATTACTATGAATGGCTCTACCAAAGGCGGATTAGCTGGTAGTATCGTGAAAGTAACTGCTATGGCCTCAGCTAAATATGCTGTAGAAGGTATTATTTTAGGATCAGGAACTTTAGTAACACCATTTGCTGACGCATAAGGAGTAGCTCATGGCAGATACAGTAACTTCTCAAACTATTCATGATAGTGACAGAGTAGCGATATTAAAGTTTACTAACGAATCTGACGGCACGGGTGAATCTTCTGTTAAAAAAGTTGATGTTTCAGCTTTAGCTAAAAACAATTTAGGTGAGTCTTGCAGTAGAGTTTCTATATCACGTATATACTGGGCAACCAGAGGTATGGGTGTAGATATAGAGTTTGATGCGAGCACTAATGTTTTAGCGATACCATTACCAGCAGATAGCACAGGAGATGAATACTATGATTTATTTTCTGGCATACCTAATAACGCAGGATCTGGTATAACTGGAGATATTGACTTTACAACAGTGGGTCATTCAAGTGGTGATGCTTACTCTGTTATTTTAGTTTTGAATAAAAGCTATTAATGAATGGTTGTAAAAAGAAGAAAAACTAAAAATATACGTAGGACAGTTGGTAAGGGCGGTAACTTCCGCCCTACCAAGTCTGGTGCAGGCATGACCAAAAAAGGTGTGCGTGCGTATAGAAAAGCTAATCCCGGTAGTAAATTAAAAACAGCAGTAACTGGCAAAGTTAAAAAAGGTAGTAAGGCTGCTAAAAGAAGAAAGTCTTACTGTGCTAGATCATTAGGACAACTCAAACGTAGTTCAGCCAAAACAAGAAACAATCCTAATTCAAGAATTAGACAAGCAAGAAGAAGGTGGAAATGTTAAGAAAAATAAAAAAAGTATCAAGACAGCTTAACAAAGCATCTAAATTACACAAAAGACAATCAAACGTTTTAAAAAAATTAGTTAAAAATGCCCAAAAGAAAAGACCCAAAAGTAGGAACAGGAAAAAAACCAAAAGGTAGTGATAGAAGACTATACACAGATGAAAACCCAAGGGATACTGTTTCAATTAAATATGCAACTGTTCAAGATGCTAAAGATACAGTTGCTAAAGTAAAACGAACTAGAAAACCTTTTGCAAGATTAATACAAATATTAACTGTAGGAGAGCAAAGATCTAAGTATGGAGGCAAACCAAAGCAAGCTGAAATATTTAGAAGAGGCAAAGATGCGATTAGAAAAAAACATGGTAGAATAAAATAATGGCAAAGAAAGCAAAAAGCGGTGGCAAGATTTGTCCAGCAGGTAAGGCTTGGGCAAAAAGAACTTTTGATACATACCCTTCAGCGTATGCAAATATGGCTGCGTCTAAATATTGTAAAGATCCAAACTATGCCAAAGGTAGTAAACGTAAAAAGAAAAAAATGAAAAACGGTGGACTTGTTAATATAAGAGGACAAGGTATCGTTATGAAAGAAAGACTCAGATAATGGGACAATTAGCTGAGTGGAGAAGACAAAACTGGGTGCGTATAGGCACAGATGGTTCTATCAAAGGCCCATGTGGTACAAGTAAAGATAAAAAGAATCCAGATCGTTGTTTACCAAAATCAAAAGCACAAAGTTTAAGCAAAGCAGAAAGAGCAAAAACTGCAAGAAAGAAAAAAGCAGCAGGCAGAAAAGGTAAGACTGTTGTTGCTAATACTAAAAAAGCTAGAGTATCCATGAAAGACGGTGGAGAAGTTAGAAGAATTGCAAGAGGTTGTGGTAAAGTAATGAGCAACAGAAGAAAGAAAACCAAATATTCATAGGAGTGAATAATGTATAAAAAAACTAAAGGCTATGCTAAAGGCGGAATGGTCAAAGGCACCAAATATATGGCTAAGGGTGGTTCTATGAAAGGAACTAAATACATGGCCAAAGGTGGTGCAGCCAAGAAGACTAAGTATATGGCTAAAGGTGGAGCCATGAAAGGTACAAAATATATGGCGAAAGGCGGTGCTATGAAAGGCACTAAGTATATGGCTAAAGGTGGAAAGGTTTAGTAACTTTTTCACAACAACAAAGGAGAGAGCGTTTTGTCATATTTGATTTCAAATATACCTCAGTTTAAATGCTGGGTAAGAAAGGAATTTACAGCCAACCACAGCAATTATCATGGAGAGTATCTACATGCTCTTGCTATTGCTGTTAATACTATTCCAGATAGATCACTAAGTTTTCAAGTAGTTTTTACCGGGTGTGAAATAGATGATGAAGAAGACGCACCAAATGTTCATGGTGGTGCCATGTGGGCAAGAATGCCTATTCAAGCTTTAGTTGCAGACATACCATTACAAGATTGGCCAACTCCTATGGAAGATCATTTAGCACAACCTTGGGATTGTCTTAGTCATCATCATTCTGTTGTTACTATGGATAGAGTTAGTTCATCACCTTGGCTTTGTAAGATAGGTGGAGACTTCTATACAGGTAAATATTTGTTCACGGTGGATTACACAGAAAATTCAATAGCTGATGATTCTGCTCAACATAAGCAATCACATGTGTTATATTTAACAGACGCTGGTGAATATACTGGTAACTTTGTAGCTTTACCTAATAACAGAGTTAGGGCTACAAACCCTGCTTTATGGCGTGTTGGAGAAGGAGCACCAGACTTTATGCCTTCACAATGGATACATTCAGCAGAACAACATGAGAGTTATATGGATCCAAACATAACATTTAACAATCTATATGCTCCAGAGGAAGACTAAATGGCGACATCAAATAGCACTAATTTTGAACCAGATGTAACTGAGTTTGTTGAAGAAGCCTTTGAAAGGTGTGGGCTAGAGCTTAGAACAGGTTATGATCTTAAAACAGCAAAAAGATCTATAAATCTTATGTTAGCTGAATGGGCAAACAGAGGACTTAATCAGTGGACTATAGAACAAGCAACTCAAACTGTAACTAAAGGCACTAATCAATATACTTTAGATTCCAACATTATTGACATATTAGACTGCTCATTGAGAAGAGACACTGACGGAACTAATCTTGATCTGCAAATGACAAAAATTAGCAGAAGTGAATTTTTAAATATTCCAACTAAATCTACTCAAGCTAGACCTAATCAATTTTTTTTAGATAAACAGCTTAGTCCTGTTTTGAATATATGGCCAACACCAGAAAACAATACTGATGTATTAGTATTTAATAAGTTAGTGAGAATGGACGATGCTGATACGGCTACCAACACTATGGACATGCCGTTTAGATTTTATCCTTGTTTTGCAGCAGGTCTTGCTTATTACATAGCTATTAAAAAAGCACCAGATAGAGTAGTTATGTTAAAACAAATGTATGAAGATGAGTTTGAAAGAGCTATGTCTCAAGACGAAGATACCGCCTCTTTTAGAATATCGCCTTACTTAAGAAACGGATACTAATATGGCATACGCTAGTGGTAAATACGCAATAGCTGTTTGTGATAGGTGTGGATTTGAATACAAATTATCTCAACTAAAAGAAGAATGGAATGGAGCAAAAACTTGTAGAGATTGTTTTGATCCTAAACATCCACAACTAGAGCCATTACCACATGTATCTGATCCTGAAGCTTTATATAAACCAAGGCCTAACACTGATGTTGGTGTTGGAGAAGGATTTGTTGTTGTTACATATACAGATATTAAAAAGGGTAATTGCATGGATCCAAATATTATTGGATCAAATTTTAAAGTAGATGGAATAACAGGTTCAGTTGGTTCTCCATCAATTACTACCACTGAAGTAACACCAACACCTACTGCTGAGCCAACAGGAGTTAGTGCAACAGCAAGCTTAGGATCAGTCACTGTATCAGNATCTNCCACTACACTTTATGCAGTAACAGTGGCAGAATATTCAGGTGCTAATTATTTTTATATCGATGGGGTTAGAGCTCCTACGCTAAGCTTAACAGAAGGTAGAACTTATCAATTCGGTCAATCTGATAGTAGTAATGCTACACATCCTTTAAGAATATCTACAACCTCTAATGGCACGCACGCTGGTGGATCAGAATATACAACTGGGGTAACAACTTATGGCACTCCAGGCAGTGGCGGTGCTTACACTGAAATAACAGTTGCCTCAGGTGCTCCAACACTTTATTATTACTGTAGTAATCACTCAGGTATGGGTGGACAATTAAATACTTAATATGACATTAACAGAACTAAAAACTTTAATACAAAACTATACTCAGAACACAGAAACTACATTTGTATCTACATTAGATGACTTTATTAAAAATACTGAAGAAAGAATATTTGAATTAGTGCAGTTTGATTTTTTTCGTAAAAATGTAACAGGTTCATTAACAGCAGAGAATACTTATCTTACAACACCTTCAGATTATCAAACAAGTTTTTCTTTAGCGGTTATAGACAGCAATGGAGATTATCATTACTTAGATAAAAAACATCCATCATTTATGCGTGAATACTCGGTTGATCCAACAGATTCAACTTTAAGAGGTCTACCAAAGTATTATGGAGATTTTGATAAAGAACTATCTACAGCTACCAACAATGGTTCCACGCTTATAGTAAGTCCAGTGCCAGATCAAAATTACGATGTGGAATTACATTATCTTTATAAACCAAACTCCTTAGTTACAGACACTACAGGCACTTGGCTATCCAGCAATGCACGTAATGCCTTGTTATACGGTAGTTTGGTTGAAGCCTACATATTTATGAAAGGTGAAAATGATTTATTACAGCAATACGAGCAACGCTTTGCAAGTGAAATAAATAGATTAAAAAATCTTGCAGAAGCTCGAGGAAGGAGAGATGAATACCGTTACGATTCTTTAAGGACAACGGTATCGTAAAAAATACATGGAAAAAATTAAAAGTCTGAGAGGTAGATCAGTTGCCATTGTTGGCATGGGTAAAAGCTGGTTTGATTACAACATGGCAAAATCACACGGAGTTCATTTTGATGAAGTGTGGGCAATAAACGGTGTAGGCACAGTAGTTTATCACGATAGAGTATTCATGATGGATCCTGCATCAAGATTCTTAGAAACAGATGATGCAGGTGGTCAAACTAAAGGTATGGCTAAAATGTTGCAAGAACATAAAGGCCCTATATATACGTGCGAATTAGATGAACGTTGTCCGGGATTGGTTGAATATCCATTAAAAGAGGTTATAGAATACTCAAATTGTCACTATCTAAATAATACGATTGCATACGCAGTAGCTTTTGCTTATTGGAACGAAGTAGCTAATATTAAAATGTTTGGTATAGATTTTAGTTATAAAGGCAATTTACATTTTGCAGAGGCAGGTAGAGGATGTGTAGAATTTTGGCTAAGTAAATGTATATCATCAGGTATAGAAGTAGAAGTTGCACATAGTTCAAGCTTACTAGATACAAATGTATCATCGGAACAAAAACTGTATGGATACCACAGACTTAAAAATCCCTATATCATATTAGCTGGAGAAGATGGTATAAAACTAGAAAGAATTAATAATTTAGATATTGTTGAAAAAAATCAAGAACCTGTATTAGTAGATAGAACTGACTCACACCTAGAAAATGAAAATATAAAAAGTGTTGGTGGCGATGATATATTAAGACCAGTAGAACCAAAAAAATGGTAGATAAAATTACTCCAGCAGGAATGCCTGGACTAGGCATCATAGAGGCTAAAACAAGTAACCATGGTGGTCATCCTCCTGAGTTTTGGGCAGAAAGATTAACAGAAAAAATAGTTAGCACAAGCGAAAGTGAAGATCCATATATTAAAGAACAAGCTAGAGCTTATAAAGAACTAATTTATAAGGTTTGTTTGATTTATATAAAAAATGCGTTAAAATC
>FUFK010037895.1_pt1 | contig 36962 bp, 28 predicted proteins | sample 1021851 | NCBI WGS metagenome assembly FUFK01 (sample SAMEA51879418, study PRJEB19060) | metagenome | reverse complement strand
GGAAAGACTACGCTGATCAAGGCGATGTTGGGCATCTGGAAGCCGACGCGGGGAGAGGTGCGGTTGGATGGAGCGCTGCATGATCATTGGGATGCGACAGTCCTCGGCAAGTCCTTTGGTTATGTGCCGCAAGCCGTCGAGCTGGTCGAGGGTACCATAGGTGAGAACATTGCCAGGCTGGATCCCGAGGCGACTTCGGAAGCGGTGATCGCCGCGACAAAAATGGCGGGGATGCATGATTTAATACTAGCGCTGCCCAATGGTTACGATACCTACATTGGCGGGGGAGCGGAATTGTCAGCAGGCCAGCGCCAGCGAATCGGACTTGCAAGGGCGCTTTACGGGGATCCATTCCTTCTCGTTCTAGACGAAGCGAACTCAAATCTTGACGAAGCTGGCGACCAAGCGCTCGCCAAGGCGATAACCGCGCATCGCGCGCGGGGCGGTATAGCTATGATGATCACACACCGTCCCTCAGCGCTCGGACCAGCCACTCACGTAGCAATGCTCAAAGACGGCAGTTTATCTGATTTNGGGCCGCGAGACGAAGTGCTTGAGCGCGTTCTCAAGAAACCAATCGACATTCGCAGCCGCGAGACGGCGGCTTAAGGGTCTAAGAATGACCGATATATCGATATTGACGTCCGCTTTAGTAGGCGTGCCCCACGACGAGGAAAACGGATCGCGTGCGCGCCCCTTGTTATTATTGGGTGGCGGGCTCGCCCTCATTCTTCTGTTCTTAGCTTTGTTCGTTCCGGTGGGCTCGGTGGCCATCGCCCCCGGCCAGGTTCTCGTTGAGAGCGAGGTGAAGCGTATTGCCCATCCCACGGGTGGGGTTATTACCCAAATCGTAGTTCGGAATGGTGAGCATGTAGAGGAGGGCCAGCTCCTCATGCGCCTCGATGACGCGGTGTCTAGGCCTACGGCAAGTTATTCCGAAATGACCGTCGAACAGTTGCTAGCTCAGCGCGCCCGTTTGGATGCGGAACGCCTAGGCGCAAGCGATATCCGCTTCCCTCCTGAGCTGGAGGGATCACCTGACAGCAATGCTCGCCGAGCGAAGGCGGACGAAAGCAGGTTGTTTGCTATCCGCCGGTCAGAAGCGGCGCAACTTCGAGCTCAACTGCTTGCCCGGATTGAACAGTATCGACAGCAGGTCGCTGGCTTTAACGCCCAGATCATCGCAGTCGAGCGTCAGCGCCAGCTTATTCAGCCTGAGCTTGAGAGTGTGCGGTCCCTATGGAACCAGGAGCTCGTAACGATCAATCGGCTTAACGAACTTGAGCGTACTGCGGCTTCGCTGGATGGTACGATCGCTTCGTTGGGCGCTGACGTCGCGCGCACAAACGCAAGTATCACCGAGGCGAGCGAGCGGCTCATCCAATTGGTGCAATCGCGGCGGGCTGAAGCCGCGGCCGAGTTGGCTCGCGTTGATCTTGCGCTTAACGAGCAACGGACCCGCGAAGTGAGTGCCAATAATCAACAGGCGACCCGAGATATACGTGCCCCGTACTCCGGCACCATTGAAAAAATCGTATTCACCGCAATCGGTGAAGTCATAACCCCTGCACAGCCGATCATGGAAATTGTTCCCGACGGCGAACCAATGGTGGTTGAAGCCAAAATAAGTCCAACCGATATCGATCGGGTAAGGACAGGACAGGATGCTCGGATCCGGTTTACGGCATTTAATATGGCTACCACCCCAGAGATTGAGGGGCGGGTAACTTATGTAGCGACTGACCGCGTCGAAAACTCCGAGACCAACGAGGTGTATTTCTTGAGCCGCATCGAGATTGACGATAAACATTTGCAACGAGCGCGGTTGGACCTGCGAAGCGGGATGCCGGCCGAGGTCTTTATAGAGACAGGTGATCGTTCGTTGATATCTTATTTGACCAAACCGTTGAGGGATCAGTTTGTGCGCGCTTTTCGCCATGATTAGCCGAGCAGTGATGGCAGCGCTTGCCTGCGGGCTATGGGGATTGGCGTGTTCTTCGGCGGCATCTAGGAGCACTGGTGCTGGCCCCCATAAATCGGAGGTCATTGGCCCAACGCAATACGATGCGGAAATCGAGCAGGCCAAGCGTCATGGGGGTCAGGCTGAGGCGCCGAACATCGATTTCAGAGAGCCTGTGACGAGTTTGGAAGAAGCAATTTTACGGGCCTATTGGCACAATCCGGAAGTGCTTGCTGGGCGGGCGCGCAAGCGCGCTGCCGACTATCGTTTGCCCCAGGCGCGTGCGCTCTACGGGCCGCGCGTTGATTATGAAATCGCTTATAGTTACCGTCGTGATCGCATTGAGTTTCAGCCAGACCAATTTCGCACTGCATCTGGTTGGACGAAGACAGTCTCTGCAGTCATTGATCAACCATTAGCTACATTCGGGCGTCTCGCCGCGAATGAGCGGCGCGCTAGCGCCGAAATTGGGTTCGAGAGGGCGACGCTTGAGTATACCGAACAACAGGTCACCCTTGCGACGATAGAAGCCTATGCCGCTGTTGTAAGAGACCGCAACGCTGTCCGGATCGCGCAAGAAAACTTGGATCTTTTGACGAAGACTCTTAGCGACAGTGAGCAGCGCTTTAATGCGCGAGAGGCAACGCTCGTCGATTTTCGGCAAGTAGGAACCCGTCGGAAACTGGCTTCTGCCGAACTTCAGATTGCAACTGGAAGGTTGGCAACGAGCGAGGGGCGCTTCCTCGCAATCACGGGCTCAGCGCCGGCGGACGAGTTGGCCCCTATCGGTCAGCTAGTTCAGCCGGTCCCGACATTGGACAGTGCACTACGGATAGCGCTATCTCAAAATCCACTTGTCGAAGCAGCGCATTACCGGGAACAGATTTCGCGTGCAGTCGCTGACGCGGCGGTCGCGGAGCGCTTGCCGAGGGTGGACTTAAGAGGGCGTGCGGATCTTGCACCTACGAATGATTATGATGATCGATTGCGGCAAACGACTTATGTGGGACAAGTTGTTCTATCGGGGCCGCTCTTTACCAGTGGGCTATTGGCGGCTCGACAGCGGGAGGCGGTAGCACTCAATGACGCAGACTGGCGCTTGATCGATGCAGCGCGACGCAATCTCATCGAGGAGCTTACCTCGGCGTGGAAAACTCGTGAAGCAAGCAGGCAATCCCTTCAGAGCTATGCGACCGCCGTAGAAGCGGCTCGAGAAGCTTATTTAGGAGCCGTAGCGCAACAGAAGGCAGGTTTTAGAACGACACTCGACGTACTCATACTCGCTGGTGACATTCTATTGGTTGAGAATGGTCGCAATAGCGCGCGGTATGAGGAGTATATGGCGCAGGCTCGTACATTGTTCGCGTTAGGTATGCTGAACTTGTCAGATCTGATGGCAGATCAGCCTTCGTATAATGCGGCAGTCCATCTCGATGCAGTTGACGGGCAGGGCAGTTTTTTCCCGGTCACTCCATTCGTTAGGTTGTTGGATGGTGGATTAAAGTCGCCAGTCGAGCCTCGCGAGAGTCGTGATCCGGTACTCGGTGTCGGAAGCTTTTCTGCCCCCCAAGGCGACAACCGCTCGCGGTAAGTGGCTTTTCGGGATTGGAGAATCTGGTATTTCTCACCCAACGTAGGAGACAAGGTAAGCTCGCTGTGCAGGCGCGGTATTTGGAGAGCATTTTTCGCTTTCGTGCCGTGAGAGATACGACTGAAGAAGCCTCTCATTTCCGGTGAAGCTTCGCTGACTTAGTGTCTTTTTGCGTGCTAGACTCTGTTCGGTTTTTCGGCTTGGGACGGACCATGGTTTTTCTCTCCAAGGTCCCGCTCCACGCGGCTCGATTTGCGCACCAGAAGCTGAATCCGCTGGTATTTTCAATGGTTCATATTAACGAGTTTCCGAAGTCCGGCGGGACATGGGTGTGCCGCATGCTGCGGGATGTGACCGGCTGGCGTTTTGATGATAATACGATGCCACTTCCGGGGCCTGCTGTGGTCAAGTATCACNGGCCTCGNTTCGCTTTCGGTGCGTCCGCTTGCTCTTATAGTCAGGGACCCGCGAGACGTTTTGGTCTCGTTGTTTCATCATTCCCGGGCTGTGTTCGAGGATGATCCGTTCAATTCTACTTTGGTACATGCTTGGCGCGAGGTCTTTCTTCGGCACGATTGTGAATCGGAACAGTTGGATGCCTTTGTCGAACGACAGCTCACGGATCCAGTTTATCCGCGCTTTGCCTGGAGCGAGTTCTACGAGCATTTTCTCTCCTGCGGCACGCCGATCTTTCGTTATGAGGATTTTCGAGCAAATACGGCCGCAACACTTTCAAGTCTGCTCAGTGGATTAGGCGTGAAAGCCAGCGCAGAGGCGGTCGAACGGATCAGTGAAGCGCATTCTATCGATAAGATCCTCGCCAAGCGGGCAGAAAGCGGTGAAGCAGGAGCGAGCAACTTCATTCGGCGAGGGAAGGTAGGCGGCTATGCTGATGCGCTCTCGCCAAATGCTATAGCGCGTATCGAACAAGCGGAAGGCTCAACGATGTGTAAGTTTGGTTACCTGTGATCATTCTGGCCCGGATGGTCACACTCGGGGGGGCGATGTTCGCGTCAGCTTCGTATACGGCAGCAAGCTTCATCGCTTCATTGGTGTCAGTTGTAATAATAACCGCCGGAATTCCCACCCCTGAGCGAGCGGGACTTTTTTTATTCATCGCCTTGTATTCGCCGCTTACGACGGTGATGTCACAGCGCAAGCTGCTGTCGATCTATCGGAACCGCGCGAGTAGCAGCCGAGGGGCAGCGATTGAGGAGGCAGTGCTGTTCGTTATGGCGGCAGCCATCGTGATCGTGGCCACCCGGCATTACTATGAACCCTTTGAGGCCGCCGCGTTGGCGAGTACGGTGTTTTGTCAGATCCATTCGGCGACTGCGGCCGGCTCGATCCAGCATCGTACTAGCAATGCGCTCGGTTGGTCGGTCGCCGTGTTGGCGACTGCAGTGGTGCGTATCTTCGCGACATGGCTGGGCTTGGATTACGGGCCAGTCATCGCCTTTGTCGCTGGTTCCTACGCTTATTTCCTGGCGATGCTTGCCTTGCAGGCTTTGATGCGGTGCAAGACGGCAAAGATATCAGCGGAGAGGGGCGGAGCAGTGACTGCCGACAGCCTCGTTGAAGAGGCTTGGCAAGAACGACTGGCCACCTTCGCCTTTTTTTCGGTGGGTGCTATGACGTTCCAAATCGACAAATTCGCGCTCGACGGGGCTGGGGACGCGGCCGCTGTTGCGCAGTCAGGGGCGCTGACCATGCTGCTGCTCAGCCCGATTTCGCTGCTTTTCGCCACGCTCTACCGCACCCGGACGAAGACCCTTTTCTCCACTGAACTGCCGCTCCATGCCAAGATGCCAGTGGTGGGCACGATAGCCGCCCAGTTCAGCACCGCGGCGGCGCTGTATGTGGCTATCCTCTTGGCCCCTTGGCCCGGCATTGCCGCCTTGACCTTTCCCTTCATGCAGGCGCCGGTCGCGGCCTTCTTGGTCTTTGCCTTGGCGATCATAATGGACCGGCTGGGCACATTACTTGCCTTCGCTGCCGGCGATTGGCGATCCTATCTGACCATCGCCGTGTTCAAGGCGGCGGCGCTGGTACTGGTCTATGCAGCAATTCGCTTCTGGATGGGTTTCCAAACGCTTACTATCGTCTATCTAGCGTACTTTGCGGCTGGCTTGGCGTACCTGCTTCTAGTCGCTTTACTGATAATGTGGTTCAAGGGACGTTATGCCGAGGTATAGCCAGCGCTTCACGCCCCTGATGTGGTTCATCCTCGCGCTTTGCGTGTTCGAACTGCTAGTCCGCCTGCCTTACCTCATATGGCTCGCGGACAACGTGTATGTCGGTTACAGGGTCCGCTTCCACTATTTTGCATCCTACGATCCATGGACGGTTACCCGCAACGGTACGTTTATTGTTTTGGCGACTGGGATAGCTGCGCTGATCGCACATTCGCTGGCGCAGCATAGACCGCTTCCTCGGATCAAGCGTATGCGACTGGTTAGGCTTAGGTGGCCGTTCTATGCGGGTGCTATTGGTACATGCTTGGCAACACTATTCGGCATCTATTTACTCGGCGCTAGCGAAATCGCACAAAATATTTCCGCAAAGCGCGACCTCGACGAGATCGACGCAGGCGTGCTTCTCTATCTGTTGCTCAAGATTTCTCTGTTCAGCCATGTTCTCGCGACCCTCGCTTACATGGCTTATCTTGGGTCGGGCAGAAAAGGATACCTAGCTCTGCTCGTACCTTTGGTGCTCCTCACGATGGCTGTATCAATCATCTTTTCGCAGCGTGCGTTGCTTTTTGCGCTCGCATTCGAGATTGTCTACGTCACCTATCTTTATCGCGGCCTGAACGCCCGCAAGTTACTTACCTACACGTTACCTTTTGCCTTTGTACTGGTGGGGATCGGCGCCCTACGCGCCATCGGTTCGGACGGGGCTAGCATCGGCGATGCGGCTCTCGTGGGCATCGATAAGGTCATGAGCTCGCGATACTTCCTTAACATTTCTAAGGTCGGCACCATTTATGAATGGCAGCGTATTACCGGTGAAATTGATTTCCTTGCCCTAAACTTCTTGGTGGAGCCATTTGCACCCGATGAAACAGTTTACTTCAAGGATGTCGGGAGACTGGTCGGAGCCGAAATTTTCGGCATGGCCAGTTCCGGCGTCACTTTGGGCTTAGTATCCGAATACTTGCTATCGTTCGGCGCGGTTATTGCGTCGCTTTTCGTTTTTGCCACGTTCTTCGTGATGTTCACGACAGAAAAGCTGATGCTGAAGGCTCCGCGGCCTTCCATAATTGCCTTCTTCGCGCTCACGAAGGTGCCGATCCTGCTCAACACCTCGTTAGGCTCTTTCATCTATCAGACCGTGCTGGAAACTCTCATGTTGCTGGTGATTATTCCGGGCCTGAGCTTTGCGGTGCTGAAGCCTGTCCGCAAGGGCCCCGGGCGCATGATGCGGGCTGTGCCGGAACGGCGGCCCTTTCCCGCAAATGGGCAGCAGCAGCCCGTCAGCCTGCGCAGATGACTTCGCCGGTCCGCCGCGCGCGGATGACGCCGGCCCGCGAGGGTAGCTCGCAGGGTATACGGCGGCTGTTGTTGACCAGTATGGGCACGCCATCCGGCGGAGTCTCGAGATTGATACCCTCGACACTGATGTCTTCCGCGTGGGAGATGTAGAGATCGGCGAACAGTCCCCGGGCGTTCGCCACGTTCTGGCCGTTGCCGAACGCCCGCAGGCCTGTGACCGAGATATTGCGACAGAACTCGAGGTCGCGGATTACAGAGCGTTGTCCTGCGCTCCACAACTCCTCACCGGGAGTGAGTTGTCTCTGCGTGAGCCGGGAGAGCCATACCCGGTTCCCCCTGATCTGTTCGACACGGGCGTGGGCTCCACTCTGGCCTCCTCGCACTTCCGCGCCCTTGGCCAGGAAGCCGGGGTCGTCGACCGTTGCGGCTACCCCGCCGCCGCCGATCTGTAACCCATGTCCATCGGCGCCGGAAACCGTGATGTTGCGCACAATACCGTCGCGCGAGCCGCGGACAATGACAATGCCGTTCTCGCCGCCGTCCTGGGAGACCACGTCCCTGAGGGAAAAGCCCTGGACGTTCTGCAATGCCAGCTGGTCCGCAGTGGCAGCGTTGTCGCGCGCATAGGCACCGCCGGAACCAACGATTTTCAGCCCCTCGACGGTCAGGCGCCGGAATGGCTGGCCGCCGGTCGTCGAGGAAAGGAAGACGGGATAGACCTGGCGAGAGCCTCCGTTCCGCACGACGGTGTCGCTGATGAGGACGTCTTGAGCCGGAGCGTCACGCGAGCTGACGAAGTAGAGGCCAAAGTGCCAGCCAACCGCGGTCACTCGCTCGCAACGCAGGCCATTCGGTGCCACGGCGCGCCACGCGGCGAAGCTCACCTTGTCCGCACAATCGAGCGTCAGATTGACCAGTGCGCAATTGCGTTCGCCTTCGGGGGTCTCGATCAGGCTGCGCATCGCTCCACTGCTGCCAATCGGAGCGGCAGCACGGATAATCGTCTTTCCCGAACCTATAAGCTCGACCCCGCCATGCAGCCTAATTGGGGCGTGCGTGCCGTAAACGCCGTCCTGCAGATGCAGGGTGCCGCCGCCACGACGGGCGATGTCGGAAATTCTAGCATTGAGGGCACCTCCGACATCGTCGCCCGGAGGAAGGCTATGGCCTACAGGGCCCGCCCCCTTGTTGCTGAATGCGGCCAATCCGCCGCTCGTAAGCAGGGTTCCGCCAAGAAAGATCCTGCGCGTAATCATCGTGCCCAGAGAACGGCAGCGCCGCTTAATACACTGTGAAGGCGAGGGACCAAGAGGGCACTCCTCCTCATCATGCGGGCCGAAGGGCCATTTCTTCCAGGATGACCTGCCCCGAGATGCTGTTGCGCGGCACTCGGAGGTGCACTTGGAGCGCATAATAGCTGCAGCTTGCATCGGCCTCGAAGAAACCGTGAATGGTGCTGCCTTCTTCGCGAAAGCGGGCGATGCGGCGCTGCGGTACCTCGTCCACGCACACGATCTCCACTGCGAGCGTCGGGCGGTTGCTGGTCTCGGCCTCCTCCCGCTCCAAGTGCAGTTCATAGCGTCCAGGTTCTAGGGCCACGACCCGCATCGCAGCAACCCCCGAACTGGCCGGCCCACCCGACAGGATCATGCGGCGGGTTTCAGGGGCGATCTCACCCGACTGCAACCCCGAAGACGGGAAATTCCATTCAATCGGAGCAAGTTGAGGGACCCGAGAGAAATCGGCCTCGCCGACGCGGTCGAGTGCCGGGGCATCATCACCGGCGACGCGGCCATACAAATTTGCAGCAGCATCCCATTCGCGATCGCGGGCGAGCGACAGAATCAGGCGGCGGTCTACGTCGTCCGGTACAGGAATGTTCCGCTCGAGCAAGGCAAGGCGCAATTTGGCTGCTTGCGGCAGCGTTTCCGGATTGACGTAGGTGGTGCGCCAAAACTGCTGCGCCCACGGCGGCTGTTGCGCCAGAACCGGCACCAGTACCTCGACCGTACCGGGCGCCTTTAATACAAGGGTTAATCGCGGAAGTAGAATGCTCGCTGCCTGATTGCTAGTGCGTAAGGCAAAATCATAATGATTCAGGAGATTGGTAAGGTCGCCTGATTTTCCATAGTCGTGGATCAGCCAAAGGTGTGTTCCCAAGTCGCGCTTAGTAAGCTCTACCACACCCAACATTAGATAACGGGCGAGTTGCTCATCTCCCGTTGCCTCGCGTGACAACGCGGCGATACGAATAGCGCGGGCGGCGAGCGGGGCTTGGAGAAAGGCCTTTCTGGCTTCATGCCAAAGCGGCTCGGCCAGCGATAAAGGAAGTTCGTTGCTATCAGCTTCTTGAACGGCACTCGCGAGCTTCAGTTCGGCCAGGCGAGCAAGCGCCTCGCCATTGCCGGGCGCAGCCTTGACCGCGATTTCTGGGCTGAAGCGGGTTAGGGCCATACCAGCAGCTTGGCTACCTGCAAACCATGCCAGCGGTAGCGTTACAGCAACGATCAGAAGAAATCGCAGCCATCTGCTAACTAGGCAAGGCTGCCTACCAGCATCACTTTGATGCTGGCGCGCAGTCATACCTGGCTGGCTTCCTCAGTTTCCTTGCCGTTTCCATAGCCATAGCCATAGCCATAGCCATAGCCATAGCCATAGGAGGCGTTACGCGAGTCCAGCTTGGTGACGATGGCGCCAAAGATGTGGCCGTGTGCAGCGCGGATACGGTCTAGCGCCGAACGAATGGCACGTATCTTCGCTCCATTTGCTTCGATGGTGAAGACGACACCTTCGACTACACCGGCCAGAAGCGGAACGTCAGCAAGGCCCAAGATCGGTGGGGCGTCGAAAATGATCTGATCGTAGTGCTCAAGCAGCCGCCCAGGAAGTTCTTTGAGGCGTTCGCCGGCAAGTAGCTCGGCCGCATTCGGCGGCTGCGGACCGGCACACATCACCGTCAGGTTGGGGATATCAGTCGGCCGCACCAGCTTTGATATGTCCTCTTCTCCGGTCAAGAAATTGCTCAAGCCGGAATTGTTGCTGAGACCGAAGAACTCCTGCGCGGACGGGTTGCGCATGTCGGCATCGACGAGCAATGCGCGCTTGCCGGTCCGGGCAAACTGCGCGGCAAGCGCGAACGCGGAGGTCGACTTGCCTTCGTTTGGACGGGAGCTGGTGAACAGAAGTGTCCGCGGTGCACCGTGGCTGGTGAGAAATGACAGGCTTGTGGCGACCGAGAAATAAGCTTCCGAGACGGCCGATTTACGATCACGGAGCTCGTCCTCAATCTCTCCCTTTTCCACTACAGGAATAAGGCCGAGTTGGGTGAGGCCAAGCAGGTTCTGCACATCCGAAGGGTCACGCAAGCTCTGGTCGATCTGCTCACGAACATAAATGAAGCCACCGGACAGAAGCATGCCAATGAGCAGCGAAAGCGCCACATTCAGCGGTAGGCTAGGGCTGGATGGCTCTTTCGGTGATTGCGCCCGATCGACGATGGCGACGTTATTTGCGCCGACACCGGCAACGCCGATCTCCTTATAACGCTGCAGCAGGGCGTTGTAGAGCTCACGGTTGGTGTTCACTTCGCGCTGGAAGATATTGTATTGAATCGAAGCTCGCTGTTCTTCGAGCAGCTGGTTCTTCAGCGCGGCAACTCGGCTTTCGAGAGCCTGTTCTCGCTGTAGGGCTGAACGATAAGCCTCTGTCTTGATCAGGGCGGCACGGGCTTCCTCTTGATTGATAGCCTGTTCGAGCGAGGCGATCTGTGACGTCAGAGCCTCGACTGCTGGGTATCCCTCTTCGAATTGAGTCAACAGCTGCGCCCGTTGCGCCGCCAATTCTGCGCGGCGCGTGCGCAACGAAACGAGCGTTCCGCTACTCATGCTCTCTTCCGCCTCTGGGCCAGTCCGCAAAGTGCTTTGTGCCGCGATGCGCGCACCGCGGGCCCGTGCTAGTTCGTCGTTGAGCGCTTCGAGATCGACGGCTGCAAGCGTCCGCTGGTCCGAAGTCTGACCGGCGACGTCTTGACGGCTCGAAAGGGCGATAATTGCTTCATTGGCCGCGTAGCTCGTCAAATTGCGCTCGGAATCCTCAAGCTGCTGACGTAGCTGGGCAAGACGCTCTTCGAGAAATTCTCGTGCATCGGCGGTCGAAGCAAAACGCCGATCGAGAGTCGAGGCGACGAATTGCGTTACCCAGGTGTTAGCGACGGTCGCGGAAAGCTGCGGGTCCGGACTGGTGAACTGCACGTCGACCAAGCTGGACCCACGAACTGGTGCGATGTCAATATGGTCGAGAAGGATATCTATCGCCAGATCCAAGCGAGTGGCGAGCCGCCGCTCAGTCGTCGACCCGGCTGCACCCTGAAAAAGGCCAGCCTCTTCCGGATCAACTTCGAAGGTCGCGAAAAACTCATCGTTACTGGCAAGATTGAGCGCGCGCGCCACTCGTTCGGCTAGAGAACGCGCCTCGAGCAATGAATATTGTGTCTGGTAAAACTCTTCGTTCTTATCGAAACCATCTTGTTCTAGCGTCTCAACGTTGGTGACATTATCTTGTTGCCGGCTGATTTCGATCCGCGAAACAGCAGTGTACTGAGGTGTTGCCAGCAATGTGGCGATGATGCCTAGCGCCAAACAGACGACGGTAATCGCGGCGACGATCAGCCGGCTGCTAACGATCGCCCGCCAGATCTGTTCAAAGACTTGGGGCTTGGCCATCTTTTCGGGGGCTACCTCATAGTAATGATCATCTTCCCCTTCCGCAGAAGGGAAAGCATCATAGGCGGCCGGCTGCATGTTCATCATCTTCGTTTCAGTTGTTTCGCAGGGCAATGATCAGGGGGGTGGTCAAAAGAGAAGAGCCTTGGATGATGTTTTCGAACATCCTACGAGCCGGAGATTCGCCTACAATAACCACGTCGTTGGCGTATATTGGCGGATCTGGATAGTTGCCGCGCCGGATCCCCTCGAGGTTGTATAGGCCGACCATTTTCTGTCCGTTCGTGCGCCTAAAAACTACCACATCGCTCAACCGCGCGAACTCGCCCACACCACCGGCCGTCGCTACTGCACGCATAAGGGTCATCTGCCCTACGACCGGATAGACACCAGGATCATTCACCTGTCCGTCTACGGTCACGGCCTGACTCACTGTCTCAAGCAAATTGACCGTAACATGCGGATTGCGAATGTATTGCCCCTCAAGCCGCTGCCGAATGCTCTGGGCAAGTTCGTTCGGCGTCATACCCGCAACATCGACAGTCCCGATCAAAGGAAAAGAAAGGTTGCCGCTAGCGTCAATCTGAACGTCACGCTGTAAGTCTTCAACCCCGAACACATCAATGCGCAGTTTATCGAACGGACCTACAAGATAGGGCCGGCTAGCCGACACCAGATCCTCGCGCCCAGGTGGCGGAAGACCGCCAGCATCAGCGACGACAGCGCCAGCCCCGCCCAAAGGCGGCGAAGACACACAAGCAGCCAAAGCCAAAGGCATCATGGCCGCAACAACACGTGAAGTCATTTTGATAAATTCATCCCTTGAACGGCGCCGCTTCTATAAGCAGCGTTCCGTCGCGTAAACCACTACCTGCAAACACCCCCTGAACGGCGCTGCACCCACGCCTCGACAATCACTGCGAGCGTCATCCCAAATACCGCCATCGCGGGCGTGCGGAGCGGATAATCGACGGCACTGGCAAAACCAAGCACCGCCAGAACAACGAGCGACAACAATGCTAAATCCCGCGAAGGACCCGGATCTGCGCGTAAAGCTTGTATCATACGCCAAACCAGCCACGCTACCATCAAACCCAGCAGGACCAGCCCTGCCAGTCCACCCTCAATAACAAATTGCGCCCAATCATTGTGGGCCTGATTGAGATAGCGTTTGCTCAGCAAATTTAACGGCTCAACCGTTCCATAAAAATCCTCAAACGAACCATAGCCCGAACCGTAAGGAAACTGATTCCAGATCATGCGCCAAAGAACGGGTGCTAATTCTGAACGCAAATCCGACCCGTCAACTCCTCCTGCACCGTTTACCAGCCTATCGATTGACAATGCACGCCCCTGTGCAATCGAAAGTCCGACTAAGCCGAGCAGGAAAGCCGTGAGCCCCGCAAACACAGCGCGACGGGAAATTTTTCTGCGCCCTATTGAAATCTGGTTGGGGATAAGCTTGCGACGCCGCGCGTAACCAAGGCCGATCGCGCTTGTGAAAGCGAGTGCGGCTAGGCCCGCGCGCGATCCCGCAATGAGCACCATCACAAAACAGAGCAATAGTGCAGCCATGCCGAACGCGCGGCGTAGCGGCGCACCGCGGTCGCGCTTGCTGGCCGAGGCGATGAACCAAATTGAAAATAAGACCATACAAGCAAGAAACACGCTTTGATGGTTGCGATTAGCGAAGAAGCCGACAGGAGCGCCCTCGGTAGAGATGCGATAAATATATAGAGAACCGTCGCTCGGACCGAAAATCTGAAGCGCGCCAAGTAGAGCCGAGCCGATGGCGGCCCATAGAAAAAGCACTAAGGCTTGTTGCTTCTGCTGCTCCTTCTGCACCGCGAAAAGAAGTAAGGCTGCTGCTGGAACTGTTAGGGAGAGCAGTGCATTGATAGAGCGATCTGGCGCGAGGCTCAAAGGCCTCCAAGCATCGCCCAAACCCATGACCGCACTGACTTCGGCGACCGTTGCGCGGCCCGGAAGCTCAGCCCAGATTTCGGGCGGCAAGGGCGCGAGCTGAAGGCCAATCAGAAGCGCAAACCCTAAAAACAACAACAGCGGAATTCTAACAAGCTGCAGTTGCTCGTAAGAGATAATAGTTAGGGCATACCCGCCTAATAGGACTGAAATCGGACGAAGAAGCACGAGTGATTGGACATCGGGCCGAGAACTTCCTCCCATAAGAAAAACTGCGGAAACCAGAATTGCAAACGCAATGAAGCGCGCCTGAGCTGACGTTAGATTGCCGCCATTCGAGCGGCCCAGCTTAATGCGATGCTTGGCCAAGCGAGTTTTCATTGAAAATTTGTCCCGTCTATCTCAAGTGCGTAAACGCCGGCGGTCTCGCTGGTCAAGCGCGAAAGCTCGGGTGCGCGAAATCAATCCGAGCCTCGCCCGCATTCAAGTGGCATCAGGGCTGAGTTGGCGGTGGATCTCTATAGACAATTTGCTTGCCTTTGCTCGGTCGCGCACAGAGAATACACACTGAGAGAGCGGCTAACCGTATATCGCGATACCACCTTTGCGATTTCGGTAACTGACTGGAATGGGTGACTAAAAATTGTGTTTTGCAGAACGTGCGACTGAACTGGCATAAAGCCGGGCTTAGTATTGCAGTCGGCGCAAATCAAGGAAGTTTTTCTGAATGATCGAACCTTTGTTGCGACTAGAAGGAGTACTAGTCAAGCTATTGCAAAAGTTGGTGGAACTCAATCGACCAAAAAAAATTATACTTCTTGTGCTGGCCGATGCATTGCTCTGCGTCGTTTCAGTTTGGGTGGCATTCTCGCTTCGGCTTGGTGAATGGGATTTAATCAGTCCGGCAGTGGTGACGGCCGTGTTCGTATGCCTTGGCGTCTGGTTGCCAATCTTCTCGCTTAGAGGAGTTTATCGCTCAATCATGCGGTTTATCGGTTCCCGTACTATGATTGGCATCGCCACGTCCTGTATATTTATGATGCTGGTTCTATCGATAGTCTTCGCATTCAACCGGATTCCGGGTATTCCGCGTACCGTCGCTATCCTGCAACCGTTAGTTTTTTCAACATTTTTGATGATGAGCAGGATTTTTGCTCGTTATATTCTGTTTGATCTTCTGAATCGGCGCGGTTTTTCGGGGACGCCAAGTCGTGTAATGATTTATGGTGCAGGATCTGCTGGTCGGCAGCTCGCGATGTCGCTCCGACATGAGCCAGGTATGTATCTAACAGGGTTTATCGATGATGATGGACGGCTGTCTGGTCAGCGCCTTGACGGCGTGGTCGTGTATCCCAGCAACGACGTTCTAGGCCTTGTAGATCGTCTTGAAATAGATACCGTCCTACTTGCGTTACCTCGTGCATCGCGCCAGCGGAGAGAGGAGATTGTTCGTGAGTTCTCTGATGTGAGCGTACAGGTGTTGACGCTCCCCGCAATCGGCGACATGATGGATGGAAAGGTATCTGTCAGTGACCTGCGTGAAATTCAGATTACCGATTTGCTTGGGCGGGACCCTGTTCCGCCGAACCATGTATTGCTTCATCGAACAATTCGCGATCGCACGGTTCTCGTCACCGGCGCGGGCGGTTCGATTGGAAGCGAGCTATGTCGGCAGATTGCGGAACTACGGCCGGCTTTGATCATTTTAGTCGAAATGACGGAGCACGCGCTCTATCTCATCGAAAGCGAGTTGCGAGAGGCGCAGCTTGCCAAAGGCATCGACCTGTCACCGCGAATTTACGCGGAACTCGGCAATATTTCAGATGAGCAAACTGCGCATCGGCTTTTTGCGCGCTGGCGTCCTGACACAGTTTTCCATGCCGCAGCCTATAAACATGTGCCACTGGTCGAAGAGAATGTCATCGCTGGAATGCGCAACAATATTTTTGGCACTCTGTACTGCGCAATTAAGGCAAAAGAAATGGGGGCGCGACACTTTATCCTTGTAAGCACTGATAAAGCAGTACGGCCCACCAATGTCATGGGGGCAAGTAAGCGTGTATGCGAACTAGTTCTTCAAGCGCTTGCATCAGAAGGCAGCGATACATGCTTTGCGATGGTCCGCTTCGGAAACGTGTTAGGATCGAGTGGGTCAGTAGTCCCGAGGTTCCAACAACAAATCAAAGACGGCGGACCGGTTACGCTAACCCACAAAGATGTAACCCGATATTTCATGACAATCCCCGAAGCGGCCCAGCTTGTTATCCAGTCCGGCGCCATGGCTAAGGGCGGAGAAGTCTATGTGCTGGACATGGGAGAACCGGTCCGAATTTACGATATGGCCCGCACGATGGTTCATCTATCAGGGCTTACAGTCCGGGATGAGACAAACCCATCAGGGGACATTGAGATTCGGGAGATGGGCCTACGAAAAGGCGAAAAGCTTTTCGAAGAATTGTTGATTGGCGATTCACCGGAGAAGACTAGCCATCCTAGAATTGTGCGGGCGACAGAAGACAAGTTGCCATGGAAAGACCTGGAGGCGAAATTAGCCCAGTTAAATGAGATTTTGATTGAGGGGGAGCGGGGCAGGGCTCTTGATATACTTTGCGAACTAGTCCCAGAGTATAAGTCATCTCAATCCACTTGCGCCGCTTAGATGCAATTAGTTGTAGTGAAGTCGGTCGCTAAAGCGCTACTTCGTGAAGGATCTACGAGATGCGTTTATGATGACGCTTTAGGAGCTACTTATCATGCGCTAGCCTGAGAGGCTGCGCAGTAAGCACCCGTGGCGGTTTTCGTAGATCCGAGTCAAAGGCGGTATATTAGCCTCACTGCCCTTGATTATTCCCGCGGTCCTCGAAGTCCGGGGCAGCGAGGGCGATATGCTGGACAACGCCATCCGCGCGAATGTGTCGCGCGTGGTCAAGCAATTGCGCACCACGACCGACCCGCTGCTGCTCGACCCGCAGGCGGCGGGCAAGCTCAAGGTCGTTGGAGGCCGTGAACGTTGATCGTTTTTCCTCTAAGCTGACTTGGGTGCACCGGAATGTGCGTACGCAGATAGCCCGTTAGCCAACGTGCAATTGAGATACTGTCGAACAAGCCCACGGCGGCGATTGCACAGAGATCGTCGGTGTTACCGGCGATCAGATGCTTTGCCCCGTTTCAGCGGCCGATCTCCCCGTACTCGCTCTGCTTTCCGATGTCGCCAAGGACGAAAACCGTGTCCTCGGGTTGCACTGTCTCATTCCAGCAGCGTGAAATCACTCTCTCCATGTCCTGTGGATCATGAAAAGGGCGGTTTCGGCAGGTTCGTCTATCACCAAAATGCAAATCAGCGATCACGAAGGTCCTTGAACCGGTGCAACCGGTCGCAAAATCACTCAAGCTTCTGCCCCTATATGCTAGTCGCCGAGGGGATGTTTTCATCCGCCCAATCATACCGCGGGTAAGCCATCAGTGCGCGGTGGCTCGTCTGCAACGGCACATTCCCGTACTCTTCATGCTGGTCTTTCGCCGAGTGGCCGGTGATGGCGCGTCGAATGTCTGGTTCGATGATGCCGCGCGACTTCGTGATGAAACGGTGTCGCCAGCCGTGGTTGGGCTATAGTTTCCTGTCGGTGATGCCCAGCGAACGAACCCAGTCTGCTACCCGTTGAGCTACCTTCTTGTGCTGCGGATTTCCGATAGAATTGGTGCGCCGCCTACGCGGATCGAAAAAGAGTGGGCCAGATCGCCTATTTACGGCGTCCAGAAATCCTTGCTCAATGAGGTGAGGGTGTAGGGGTACTTGTCGCGAGGTTCGTCCCTTCTGCGATCCGGCTTCCGGCGTGATGTTTAGATACCAGATGCCTTCGCTGGTCTTGGCGACATCCTCGCGCCGGAGTTGCGCCATTTAACCGACGCGTGCACCTGTGTAGGCGCATAGCTAAGGGAGCCATCTACGCGCGACAGCTAAGAAAGATGGGTCGGCTTCGTAATCGACTGCGCTGGCCGCAAGCAGGACAATTTTCGCTTCGTCATCTGTGTACCCCTTTTTCGGCGCGGGCCTGTGTCGTGCGCGGGACTGCTACGCGTACCCCCTTCGCCGGATTGAACGCGATCAGCTTGTTGTCCACCGCCCAAGCGAAGACGGGCTTCACCGCTCCGATATACCCATGACGTACAGTCATCTGGCTTCTAGGTCGCTCACCTCTTGGATCAGGGGTCAGAAGGGCGTTCTTCCAAGCGATAACATCGTCCGGCGTGACACGTGACGCATCATCGTGCCCCAAAAGGCCGATTAGAGATTGGGCCGCGATGGTCCACTTTTTCACGGTCGCAGGGCTGGGTTGCTGCTCTGCAAAGTAGCCTTCTAATACCTCTGTCATAAGCGGCACTCGACCGGAACGCGAAGCGCGCGGACGCTCGCTGTTTTTTGCGAACTCTGCTGGGGCAAACATCCGATGAGTTGGCTGCGGCTGATCTTGGCCCCACGAGAGTTCTGCCTTCCGCCAAACAGCCAACTCTCTTTGACCCCGCGCAACCCGATCCTCCAAGAACTCGCGAAGATCGTCGCCGTCAGGCATCTCCAAGCCATTAGCATCAATCAGCGACTGCGCGATCCACTGGGTAGATAGGGGTGTCTTGCCTTCTGCCGCCCGCATGACGCGGGTGACCTCCGCGTCCACATTGCTCCAATCCCGTAGTTCAACTTTGCTTCCAGAGCGGCCCGGCGCCGGAGCAAGGGCAAGTCGTTCTTCAATCGCCACCAGCCATGCGCGGACTTGCTCTTCGATCTCTCCACGCTCTGGTCGTCGCCGGCGATGAAAAATGTCTGCGACTTTTCCGCCGCCACGAGCCATCCTCCGAGCTTCGCTTATGCGCTGCGAGCACTTTTCGCTGAGGACGACTGCAAGCGTCTTCGCTCGGTCTTCACTAACATCGCCAAGAGCGCACGTGTCTTCCCGTCGCCTCCCAAAAGCGTGTCTCACATCCACTGGTATCGCCTTGCGGTAGGTGTAGCGTCCGTTCCGGAGGATCAGGTACTTTGCAACTCGTTGCACCGATTGTTTGGAGGGTGATTTTGTAACGCGCATTGTAGCACCGCTATCTACCTAACCCCCGAATTCTAGCGTTTTCTTCTAGATCAGTGGCTTAGGGAAAAGGTGGCGGAGACGGAGTCCGACCTATATCTGAAATAAAGATTTGATATCAGATCGGAATGGAGATTTCAGACTTCGCCAGACCCACACTCAGACCCACACTTTTGAGTGGATGCAAGCGGACATCCTGAGATCGTGGGGGCTGGCTATCAGCTGCGTCACATGTGGCTTGATGTTGGTTACCAGCCATAGCGAGAGGGGTAAAAGCCCTTATCATCGTCTGGTCCAAACACGTGTTCAGCCTCGAACAAGACCTCGAATCCTTCGACACTTGAAGCGCGCTCGGCTCGCTCGACAATTGCATTGAGCCAGTCAAGAAACTCGGCGGAACGCGGCGAGGACGTGGCTTTGAGTTCCTCAGTTAGTTGTCTGGCTAGGCGGCGCAGGCGGTCGCGTTTCTCGACCCGCTCGAATACGAGATCGAGCTCCTTGAGGCGCCGGTCTTCGATATAGGTTAGCCGTCTAGCCTCGTTGCGCCGACGCGCTTCTTCTTCCGCACGGATGCGGTCTTCCTCGGCTCGCCTGTCATCCTCGCGCTTCGCAGAAGCCAGTACGGCAAGACCGACTGCGATATCGTTCGCCATGTTTTCCAGGCGCTGGATCTTGGCATCCTTGAAGGAGCGGCGGAGAGATGACGAGTATCGGAGATAGAGGTCGAACTCGAACGATACCTTGCCGGTCGGTGCATAATCCCATTCTGGCCAATGGCTAAATGAGGAAAAGCTCGGGACGTAATCCCAATCGTTCCGCGCCCGGCGCCGCTCTCGCCGTTTTCGTTCCTTCTCTTCCTTCGCCAATTCCTCGGGCGTGGGCTCGTGCTGCGATCGCTTAACTGCTTCCTTTAAATTGAAGGGAACAATCACGCTTACGTCCGTGAATGCGGCGCGTTCAGCCTTGCCGCTGAGTTCAAAGCCTTGGACCTGTGCTGCCGTGACTATTCGGTTGAGCGATAGTTCGATCCGATCGATTGAATCCGGCGCGATCTCCGCGTCGATCAAACCGGACTGAGCGAGCCTCACCAATCCCCGTTCGTCAGGCTTTGCCTTGCGCAACCTGGCCATCGATCGCGTTACGATGGAATGTTCCTGATCGACCTTTTTGGGATCGAATGCCGAGGCCCGAACGCGGGCCTCTTCGCGCATTTGCGCGACGGAATCGGGCTCGTTGCGTAGCTCTCCGCCAGCGATGTTGATCGTATCGGAAATGCCCGACTTTAGCCTGGGTAGCGGTGTTCGTTTGACCTTCTGGCCCGCTGCATGTTTTGCCCACCATCCCAGCGGAGGGTTGGGCACATCGTGCTTGCGACAGATTTTGTGCAAGGCCACGTCAGAAAGACCGAATTCCTTGGCCAAGTGCGTCATCGGCTTGGACCAGACGAGCTCATAGAACTCGGAGCGGGTGAACTGACGTGCCATGAGCTAACTTCGCCTGATTGCGTCCAACCGTTTGTTAGGCGTCATCTTGAGCAACGAACTCCGCCCTTGCGGGATCGTAAACGTGCTGCGTGACAGTACCGTCACTGATCCGCGACACCAATTCGTTGATGATCGCGAGCGGGACAAGGAACCACTCGCGCGGCTGTACAGTTTTGCCAAATCGATCGCCTGCNGAAAGATCAAGGCGGGCAGGCCCGAGCGCACGATGGATCAGCCGTTCGAGCTTGGTTCGNTTNATGTTGAAGAGCTTGTACTCAGCCACGACTTCGACATCCGCGAGCAGGAAAGTCGGATCGTTACGCGCGTTGGCAATCCGGCTGANGACCGGCTGCCCCGTAACGCCNATCTTATGGATCAGCTCGCGATGCTCNTCGACGTAGGGATGTGACGATTTGCTGCGGAGTACNTAGATCGTGCCGCTNTCCAGATCGTCGGGCTCAGCGGTNTCTCCAAAAAGCGGTCCTGCGCTTTGCTCGCTCACGCGCCTAGCGGACTCGTCCCGATAGAGCGACTTNTGGAATGAGCGTGAAAGGACCGTCGCCTCGGTTGCGTTGTCATAGATGATCCGGACACGGCGATCAGCGCGCTCATACTGAGTAGTGAAAGAGTCGGTCGAGGCGGCGATGTAGGCGAGTTGCCCGCCGACGATGAAGAAATTCCCCGGCTGGATTTCGGCCAGCGTGACCTCGGAATTGCCGAGCGCCTTGGCCTGTCTGCTACCGGCCTTCAGATCGACCTGCACNGCCTCGAACAGCGGCTTGAACTCTGNGAAATCCTCGCACCTCTCACGGTTGGCAATCTCTTCAGCCGCTCTCTTCTCGGCCCGAGAACTCACATGCCGCAGCTTTGTAATGTCATCTTCGGAGCCCGGTCGGATTCCAAGTTCTGCCAGAAGTGCAGTGTCGTCNANTTCGTCCGATGGTTTNCCTAACGGCTCGGCTNCATCCAGAATGCCGTCCGGGTCCATGCTCGCCAAGAGTTCTTGCGCTTCGGGAAGAGCGCGAAGTCTCTCAAGGCGGACAGCATAGAGTCGCTCAAAAATGTCATGATCCTCCCCATGCCTGGGGAGCCGTCCATGCTCTTTGACGAAACGCTGTATGTCCTCGAATCCCGCTATGATGCGTTCTTGAAGCGGGGTCAGCTTTCGAACCGGTTCGGGTGCTGTTTCGACCCCAAGCTCGGCCAGCAGTTCGAGGTCACTCAATTCAGCCATTGCTGGCCTCTTTGGTGGCGTGGCGTTGGAGGAAAGCGATGCCCTCGGCCATCTTGCGTTCCCACGCATCTTGAGAAGTCAGCGACGGCAGCCGTCCGCGTTCGCGCTTGAATTCCAATGCGCGTTCGGCAAGTGCGCGCGCATCTTCGTAGGTCAGTTTGTCCTTCTTTGCGTTGATGACCGCCTGAACCTGCAACAGGGTCTTTGCATCCATAGACTTGGCCAAGACAGCAATCGTTGCTTCGAACGGATTGACCCTATCAATGAGATCAATGTCGAGGTCTGTCACGCTGAGCGCGAACTTGCGTACGCCTTCTATGAAGGCAGTGTTCGCCTTGATCTCGCCGTCAGCATCGCTTGTCAGCACAGCCTTGGCTTGTTGGGTCAACGTCATCGCTGCAACCGCCTGTTGGCGGACCGCTTCCTGATCGTGTTCGCTGAGCTCAGGGTACTTTTCCCGAATGATCTTTCCCATCTTGAGCTGGGTTAGCTCTTCTGGAACCACGTCGGGGTCGAATACGCCGCGTTCGACGACTGCCTTGTCCTGCACAAAGGTCGCAATGACCTCGTTAAGATCCTCGCGGCAGATACGCGTTGCCTCGACGCTCTTTGGCAGTTTGAGACCCTTGATCTCGAAATGCATCTGGCCGTGATCGTTCACGCCAAAATTGGTCTCACCTTCCTTGTATCCGCCCGGCCCGTAGTCGAAGTCCGGTTTCGGCCCTGCGTCCTTTGGGGTGAAGTCGAAGCGGGGCGCGAGCACCTGCTCCATGAGCAAGCTCGCCGCAATCGCCTTGAGGTAATCGTTGATCGCGTCGACTACGAGCGGGCTGTCCGCAGCCGGTTCGGCGATCAGATTGGTAAAGCGAGCGCGGGACTTGCCCGGCGCATCTCGGGTTGCGCGCCCGATGATCTGGATGATTTCAGTCAGGCTGGAGCGATAGCCGACCGTCAGCGCGTGTTCGCACCAGATCCAGTCGAAGCCTTCCTTCGCCATGCCCAGCGCGATGATGATGTCGACGAAGTCGCGATCCGATCGCGCATCGGGTGACTTCAGGGCTGCGGCGACACGGTCGCGCTTGGCGGAATCGTCGTCGACCAAATCGGCCACCTTGATAACGTTTCCGCCAGCCGTCTTGATAAGGTGGAACCCTGTCTCGGGATCGATACCCTGCCAGTCGCCGAGGTGATTCATGATATCCTCGGCCTCGCGATGCTTGTCCTTCAGGCTCTCGCGCGAATTGACCGATGGGATGTGGACGATAGTCTTCACCGTCGGATCGAGCAGCGCCGAAATCTTCTCGGTGTAAGGCCCGGTGTAGAAGCTGTAGCCGATATCGAGCGTCTTGAGATACTCGTATCCATTGAGTTGCTGGTAGTAGGTGTAGGTAACCGTCTCGAACTTGGCTTCATCTTCCGGCGCAAGCACCGGAATCGCATCGCCCCGGAAATAGCTGCCCGTCATCGCCACGACATGCGCCTTGTCGCGTCCGATCAACTGCGCAAGCTGCGCGCCGAGACGGTTGCCGGCATCGGCGGAGACGTGGTGGAACTCGTCGATGGCGACCAGACGGTTATCGAACGCTTCCGGTCCAAGCTCGTCGAAAGCGAAGCGGAATGTCGCATGAGTGCAGACGAGCACCTTTTCATCGCTCGCAAGGAATTCGCCGACAGCCTTCACCTTGGACTTCGCCACCTTGGGATCATCGGCACCCGGCGTGTTACACAGGTTCCATTGCGGGGCGACGTTCCAGTCGGTGAAGAAACCGTACTTGCTCAGTGGTTCGCTGTTAAAACTCGCGCCGATCGAGCGTTCGGGGACGCAGATGATGCCTTGTCGGACATTCTGGTTCGCCAGCTTGTCGAGCGCAATGAACATGAGCGCACGCGACTTGCCCGAGGCAGGCGGCGACTTGATCAGCAGGTATTGCTCGCCGCGCTTCTCATAGGCTTGCGCTTGCATCGGGCGCATGCCCAGCTCGTCCGACTTGGCCGACGCGCCGGTCTGGGCGGTTGTGAACGATACGGCGGGAATGATCTGATCCTTGGCGCTCATTTGAAAAGCTCACTGTGTGTTCCGGCGCGGGTGAAGAATATGCCGCCGCCGGGTGCCGGAATGTCTTCCACGCGGTAGATCAGCAGGAAATCGCCACCAACATGGCATTCGCGGTGGCCCTGCCATTCACCCTTTAGCGCGTGGTCTTTCCATTCGGGGCCGAGCGGCGCGTCATTGGCGATGAGCAGCAGCATCACCTGCTTAAGCTTTTTCATATCGTATCGGCCCGAACGCGACAGCCGCTCGAAGTCCTTCAGGAAGGACTTCGCGTAGCCAATCGTCCGGGGGAGCGCGGTGCGCTTGCTCGCAACCGGTTTTTTCAAGACTTGGGTTTTCCGGCCTCGCGCAGGGCTTTGCTCTCCTTCTCGAGCTCGGCGAACATATCGTCAGCATTGTCGAAGTGCGAGGTGCCGCCCTTCTTGAAGAACTCGTCCGCCTCTACCATCGCCGCGCGGGTTTCCGCATTGGGAACCTTGAGCTCGAGCGGGAAGGCCTGGTCGGTGGCGATGCGATGGAACAGCAGGCGCACGGCATCGGCGGTCGACAGACCCATCGCCGCCAGCGCCTCGGTCGCGCGGTCTTTCAGATCATTGTCCATCCGGACATGAATCATCGAGCTATGAGCGTTCATGACACCTCCTGTATCTCAAATGCGAGACATACTCTGTCTGGCTTGGGAGTCAAGAAATCTCAACGGTGTGTGGGATTGTAAAACGGAGTGCGACGAGCGCCGACGATGTCAAAGGCCTTCCGTTCCCCATTTACTTTGAAGAAGCGCACTTTGTGCTTTTTTCTGTTGACGTCGACAGAGATAGGCGAGAAGCGGGCAAACCACGCCCGCAATTGTTGTCTTTTGGCAGGTGATAGTAGCTTAGCTAAATCAACAGCATGCCTACAGTCTCCATACTTTTCCGCCTTTTCGAGGATCATCACGGCAGCCACGTGAGCGGCTTCGTCTTTCTCCTGTCCTTTCAGGATTGCAATAAGCTGCAAGAGACTTGGTAGCTCCCATTTCTTGCCGCCGCCCGCTGCTTTGTATTTCGCCAACAGCTGGTTCTGCTTGTCGGTCAGATCTCTGGGCGGGGAGGGCTCAATAGAAGATCGAAGTTTTCTTGCCTTTGACGGGCCAAGCGGTTCCGGCAGGTCGATCCCGGCATCGATGAAAGCCTGCGGAATGGAAAGCGTATTCGGAATCGAGAATCCAAAACGCCTCTCATCTGCGCAAAAGATCAGACGTTGTGGCCCATCCACGATGACAATCTTGCCGACGAACGTATCTGCGCCGCCTTTGACTAGTACGACCAAATCCTCCGCTTCACCCACTTCGATTGTGAGTAGCGTGCGCCGTCGATCTTCGCTTATCTCGGAAATCTNGACGACACCGGTAATGATGCCCTCGCGTTCCCCGAGCTCATCAAGCAGTTCGACATCAACAATCGAGGTGCGCTGGCGCGGACCGCTCGAACCTGATCGTCCAGCAATATCCATGCAACCATGCCGGTACCAGGGCGGCCCTAGCGGTGGATCGATCCAGACGCTGCCTCCGTTGTGCCGAATGAAGAACACTGCGTCGGAGCACTTCGGGCATTTCGTCCGGATGCAGCTGCTCTCGTCACTCCTTCGCACACGCTCGCCGCTGTTGGTACCCTGACTGCTTGAACAACCGCCCTCGAAATGGAGGGGAATAGGTCGCCCATCCAGGAAGCGGAATTCTACCGGCTGACCGCATTTGGCGCAGACTGTCATTCCGGGAACGCTCCTGTGGAATGAGCCGGCGCTGCCATCACGCCGCCTTTGAGCTGGTCATTTTGGTGTAGAGTTCGAACAGCTTTTCGAGGCGTTCGGTATCGTTTTTGAAGCGGCGGCCGATGTAGATGCGTTCCAGGACTTCGTCGTTGCGATCGTGCGCGTGGCGGAGGTTTTCGGGCATCTTCTCCGGATCGTAGAGCTCGGCGATGGTCTTGGGGAAATGCGCCTCGCGGGCGAGGAGGATGTCCTCGGCGCAGCGGGTCAGGTCGGCTTTGTGTTGTTCGGTCAGTTTGGGGACGGGGAACGCGTTGTAACACAATGCCGATGAGTACCGGATGTCAGTCTTGAGTCTTCCCGCAACAACTCGGACCCAGGTCATATGCATCAAGCTCAATATAATGGAAAGATTCCACAGCTCTGGATCGTAGATGGCCTGAGCGGAGTCACTTACGATACTGAGATGGTCCAAAAGGCCAAAAGGGATATAGTCGCGTCTCTCTGATGAAACTCGCGGAGCGATCACTGCATAGCGGCTAGCTCGATGCGTGTACCTGAATTGATGTGGTCGAGCTGCCAAACTTCTAGCTACGTCTCCACCGTTTTCCCTCGAGAGCTTCACCTTCGCAATCCGGTCGCTGAGCTCCGGAATCCGTTTTGCAAACTCCACCTCGTGGCCGTCAATCCAGATACAAAAGCGCTGCTCTCCGTTCAAAAAATCACGCGAACCGTATAGCCGTTTCACATAACGGGCAGCGTTCGGTTCTCTTGCGATTAGCGCATTTCTTTCGTCACTTGAGAGGACCAAATTTCCACCGTCATAGGGACTGTTCCCTGTGATAATTGGTGCCATCTCCGAGATGGGAGAGAGCACTTGGGTTACGATGTCTTCGCTTCCCGGAATCAGATATGGTCCAATAGCCTCGACTTCACGCGCGAGGTCATCCGAGTACAAAGTCTTCTTACCGCCTTGTCTCCGCCTGAGCCCAATAATCGAGCAAATTACCGCAGCATTGCGTGTCGCATTATTGCTCCATTTGAAGTCCCTATGGGCAAAGAAAATTTCGACGTTCAAATTATATATGTGCGGCCAAAGCTGATGAACCTGAGCTCCTTGGTTAACCGAATTTGTTACCACAAACGCAACACTTGCTGCAGTCTCCTCCGCGTACTTTGCCCCCTTAATCAACCAACCTGAGACGTAGTCGAGCTCTCCGATTTTTTGCTTCGTCCCAAAGGCTTGGGCGAGTTCACTCTTTTGGTCTGTAGTCTGCCCCTTTCCTCCCAAGTAGGGAGGGTTCCCACACACATAAGTTTCGGCACCCTCATTTTCGAAAGCCATTGTGCTTCGGTCCAAGGGAGCCCCGTAGAGGTCGTCGGCAAATATCCTCCCTCCGCCTATGCCGTGTGGTTCGCACACGCTGAGCCAGTCCATGCGAAGCGCGTTGCCGCACTTAACCCAGTTCTGACTATCGAGCGGCAGAAAGTCGGCAAGCGCCTCCTTCTGACCGCGATAGAGCACATCGCATTGGAACTCGGCGATGATCAGCGCGAGCCGCGCAATTTCTGCCGGAAAGTCGCGCAATTCGATGCCGCGAAAGTTGGTGAGCGGGATGTCGCTGTCGCGCTCGCTCTCGCCGCGCCGCGTGTTTATCTCGGCTTCGATTTCGCGCATCTGCTTGTAGGCGATGACGAGGAAATTGCCCGATCCGCAGGCCGGATCGAACACCCTGATCTTCGCCATGCGGCCCCGCAGGTTGAGCAGCTTGCGGCCATTGTCGCCCGCTTCCTCCAGTTGCTGGCGCAGGTCGTCCAGGAACAGCGGGTTCAGCACCTTCAGGATGTTCGGCACGCTTGTGTAGTGCATGCCGAGCGCGCCGCGCTCCTCATCATCGGCGACTGCCTGGATCATGCTGCCGAAGATATCGGGGTTGATCTGTTTCCAGTTCAGCCCGCCGATATGCAGCAGATAGCTGCGCGCCATGCGGCTGAAGCGCGGCACCTCCACACTGCCTGAAAACAGCGCGCCGTTTACGTAGGGAAAGGCATCGGCGTGGGGCGGGATGTTTGCCGCCTTGCGATAGCGATCGTCCAGTTTGCCTTCGTGCCGCGTGGGTGTGTCCATCGCGCGGAAAATGTTCGAGATGATCTCGTGCGTGTTGGAGCTTTCCCGGTCGCTGAACCGCTCCACCGTGGAGGTAAACAGGCCCTCGCCATTGAAGATGTCGGTATCCTCCGCGAAGAAGCAGAAGATCAGCCTAGCCATGAAGTGGTTCATGTCGGGTCGGCGCTCCGCCGTGGCCCAGTCGGAGTTCTCTTTCAGCAGCTCGACATAGAGCTTGTTGAGCTTGCTGGTGGCGCGGATGTCAAAGCTGTTCTCGCGGATTTGCTTGACGGTGGTGATGCCCGCGAGCGGCAGGAACGCGCCGAAGTGGTTCGGGAAATCGCTGTAAGTGCAGGCAACGGATTCGCCGTTGACCAGATCCTCCGCCTGCAAGTCGGTGCCGTCCGTGGCGAGGATGAACTTGGCTTTCGCCGCGCTTGTCTTGGGGCTTTCACGCAGCGCCCTTAGCGTTTCGTCGACCGTGCCAGGATCGCACGTGGCGATGTGGATATTGTTGCGCTGGAGGACACCGCCGGGAAGGTCGGAGGCATTGGTCGTCCCGGCCCGCAATTGCTTCAGCGTGTTCGCCTTGCGCCCGAAGGCTTCGAGAAACGCGAATGGAAACTCCGCCCGGTCAAATGGCTGGGCGGCCAGTTCTGAAATTGCTTCTTCGATCTCAACAGCATTCATGGTGCGATACTTGGCCGACGAGCGGCAGATTCACAAGACAGCACAGGGATTTGCCGGAGGGAAACAGGCAGTGGATGCGGTGCCTTTTGTTCGGCTTCCAGAGTTTTTCCGCCCTTCAAGAACCATTCCCTTTTCATGACCTGATCACGCCCCTGACCGAACCCGGGCAGGCGCTGCAACCCGCGCCTATTCGGACCGTGTTGCCACGCTTCGCGCGGCTGCCCGCACCATTCCGATAGGCGGGGTTTCCCTCGCATACGCTCGGTGCAGTCCTGCCCGCGCCCGGCCTCAACGGGGCTCAGTCAAAGGGATGGTCCCTTGGACGGATCGAATGCCTTGAAAGGACACGAACAATGAAGAACACCGTCACACTGGTTGGCTTTGTCGGCAACACTCCCGAAGTCCGCGAAACCTCCGGCAGCGCCACGATAACCAGCCTATCGCTCGCTACCACGCGCAGCTTCAAGGACAGCGAAGGCAACCGCCAGACCGAGACCGAATGGCACCGGGTCACCTGTTTCAACGGCATCGGGAAATGCGTCGCCGAGCATGTCGCAAAGGGCGCCATGATCATGGTGACGGGCCGCATCCACTATAGCCGCTGGACCGACGCCGAGGGGCAAATTCGCTACGGCTGCGAGATCATCGCAGAACAGGTCGATTTCCTTGCGAGGGCTAAGGAAGGAGGGGCGGCAAAGGTCGCCTGATCGCAATCTCAATCTGACGCTCCCAAAGGCCTCGCTGGTACGAGCCAGCGGGGCCTTTTGCCGTGCTTGGGATTGGCCTCACTTCCGTTCGCTCCTTCACCGCGAGGGCGCGGAGATCCTTCTGGAAGTGGTTGGAAAACCGCTTCAGAACGAACTGGCGAAATGACTGGTCACGCGGGGGAATATGGGAAATTGGAAAGCACACCGTACCCGGAGATCCGGTGTTTGGGAGGCGAGGATTTCTGCGGGTTTCGCCGATATTTCGGCATCTGTCGCCAAGTAGTGTCATCTGATGTCACTCCGCGATCCGCAACTCACATGTGAGTTGCTCGCCGCTAAGGCATTAATTTGAAATCTAAAAGTAGCGTTTTCCTACAGGGTGGGCGCTGCCGTAGACTGATGTCAGTCGAGAGGGATCATTGGGCCGAGGAGGGGCGGCCAAACGTCAGGTGACGCCGTGCGATTTGCCCTTCAATGCTATGTCGACGAAGACCTTCATGCGCTTGTTAAAGCCGCTGCTGATGCAGCGCATATGAGCGTCAGCCAGTGGCTGAAACTCACAGTCATCGAGGCTCTCGAGCAGCCCCAGGACGAGGCGTTCCGCGATCAGGTTCTGGCCGATCTGCTGTTCACCAAGATCGCGCTGGATGGTTGGCTCCGAACCCACAAGGACAAGGAACTGCGGGACCGCGTGGTGGTCACCTACCAAAGACGCATTCGCGAATATCGCGAGCGCAAGGCAGCCACGCGTGCGGGGCGCTGAGCGATGCTTTCGGTCGCCAATGTGCGCTCGGCTGGCGGTGCTGCGAACTACTTCGCCAACGACAATTATTACACCAAGGCAGACGCCGATCGGTCCGGCATCTGGGTCGGTAAGGGTGCCGAAAGGTTGGGTCTTTCAGGCACTGTTGATGCCAAAGCGTTTGAGGCGATTCTGCGCGGCGAACTGCCCACTGGCGAACAGATCGGGCACCAGGGTCAGTATCACCGCGCCGGGACAGATCTAACCTTTTCGCTGCCCAAAAGCTGGTCGCTTCTTGCGCTCGTCGGCAAGGATCAGCGGATCATTGACGCGTACCGTTCAGCGGTCGTCGAAACCCTCCAATGGGCGGAGAAGAATGCGGCCCAGTATCGCACCGAGAAGGGTGGCAAAGAACGGCTGCATGCACGCGACAACCTGACCGTCGCCCTGTTCCAGCACGACACCAACCGCAATCAGGAGCCGAATCTGCACTTCCACGCCGTCGTCGCCAATATGACGCAGGATAAAGATGGCAAGTGGAGAGCGCTGCGCAACGACAAGCTGTGGCAGCACAACACGCTGCTCAATGCCATGACAATGGCGCGTTTCCGGATCGAGGCAGAGAAGCTTGGCTACCGGATCGGCGCATTCGGAAAGCACGGAAACTTCGAAGCCAAGGGTATAGACCGTGACGCGGTGATGGCCTTCTCGACGCGGCGTCGGGAGGTCCTCGAGGCCCGGCGCGGCGGGGGGCTCGAGGCTGGTCTGGTGGCGACGCTGGCGACCCGGCAGGCCAAGCAAAGCGATGTGGATCGCGGTGCCTTGAAGGACAAATGGGAGGGGCAGGCCTGGGACCAGAGGCTCGACCTTGAAGGCATGGTGCGCGACGCCAAGCTGCGTTCGCACGAGCTGACTGTAGCGGCAACTAAGCGGGCAAACGATCGCCCCACCTTATTTGAACGGGGCAAGGCAATGATCGCCAGCGTCGCCGAGCGAGTGGGCATCAAGGACGGCGATCCGCTCATTCCCAAGCGGCTTCATATGAAAGGCCGCGAAGAAATTGCGACGGCTCACGCGGTTTCATCGGCGGTGCGGCATTTGTCCGAGCGGGAGGCGGCCTTTAAGGCCACCGATCTCGCCAAGGCTGCGCTCGACTTCGGCCTGCCAACAACGATGAAGTCCGTCGAAAAGCGCATTGGGCAACTTGCCCAGCAGGGCGCGCTGTTGCGCGGGCGAGGCGCGCAGAAAGGGTGGCTGTCGACATCAGAGGCGTTGGCGCTTGAGACCCGCATGCTGGCCGAGATCGACAAGGGGAACGGCGCAGTTCGTCCGATCCTCGATTCCGAGACCGCCGGGCCGTACTTGCAGGCGTCGGCAGCTATCAACTACGGCATGAAATTGAATACCGGACAGGAAGCAGCAGGCCGGTTGATCCTGTCTTCGACCAATCGAGTGGTCGCAGTCCAGGGTGTCGCGGGGGCGGGTAAGTCGAGCGTGTTGCGGCCCCTCAATCAGCTATTGGAAGAGCACGGCAAGAAAGTCATCGGCTTGGGTGTTCAGAACACGATGGTGCGCATGCTGGAGAAGGATACCGGCATCCCGTCGATGACCCTGCATCGCTTTCTCGGGCAGAATCGCAAGCTGCTTGATGGCTCGGCAGGCAAAGCCGAGATCGCCGCTGCGCGCGAAGACTATCGCGACACTATCCTGGTTCTCGATGAAGCCTCAATGGTTTCTACCCGCGATCAGGATCGGCTGATCCGGCTTGCCAATCTGCTCAAGGTGGACCGCCTTGTGCTGATGGGTGACGAAAAGCAATTAGGTGCTGTCGAAGCGGGCAAGCCCTTTGCTTTGGCGCAGCGCGCAGGGACCGAAACGGCGCGCATGGACCACAATCTTCGCGCCCGTTCCGACACCCTGAAGAAGGCGCAGCAGGCGGCCCAGTCGGGCAAAACCAGCGATGCACTCGATCATCTCAAGGATCACATCGTCGAGGTCCAGGAGGACAGCGCAATCGTTGCTGCAGAACGCTGGCTGTCCCTTCCGCCTGCCGAGCGTGAACGCACATCGATCTTTGCCGCTGGCCGTCGTTTGCGCACTGAGATCAACACCGCGGTTCAAACCGGGCTCGCCGCCAATGGCGAAATCGGACCAGGAAGCGCAAGACTTACGGTTCTATCCCGTGTAAACGCGACACGCGAGGAATTGCGCTACGCGCGCAATTATCAACCGGGAATGGTGCTCGAAGTTGCGAGCCGCCAAACGCGGCATGGCCTCGGACGTGGAAGCCATGAGGTCGCCTCCGTCGATACCGAGAAGGGTGTTGCTACGCTTCGCGATGAGCGAGGACATTTGCGCCGCTTCGTGCCAGCGAGGTTGTCGGCGAAGGGCAGCGACCAAGCATTGCAGCTGTTCGAGAAGAAGGATCTCGATCTCTATACCGGGGACGCCATCCGTTGGACGGCCAGCGACCACAAGCGCGGAATGATCAATGCAGACCAGGCAACCGTGACTGCGATCGACAAGGACGGGGTTACGGTCACGAGCTCCAGCGGCATGGAGCATAGACTGAAGCCGAACGATCCGATGCTGAAGCGGATCGACCTCGCCTACGCGCTCAACGCCCACATGGCGCAGGGCCTCACAGCAGATAAAGGCATCGCCGTGCTCGACAGTCGCGAGCGGCGACTGCTCTCGCAGCGCAACTTCCTTGTCACGATCACGCGCCTGCGAGACGAGCTCACGCTAATCGTCGACAACCGGGACAAGGTCGGCCGAGGTATTTCGACCAATCTGGGCGAGAAGACATCTGCGACCGAAACAACCGAGCGACTTGGCCTGGCGGCCGCCAAGGGGCGGCGAGCGGGTCAGATCCAAGCGGCCAACCAGGAACCGCAGGTTGGACGAGAAAAGGCACCTGAGCTGACCAAGGAGCGGATTAAGCCGTTCGAGATTGGCTTGTAGCGAAAGGGAATGAGATGGGCCGGAAGCGGAAAGGCAGCTTTTATATCTTGGAGCGGACCAAGCGGACAGCGACTGCTGACCGTATCGCAAGCCGGTGCATTAGAGAATGGTCTGGAGAAACCCCTCTTGGCATAGACTTTTGCCGTCGTCCAAACGCCCTTGCAGGACAGCCAACACGGAGCTGAGGGCAACAAACTAAATCGGTTTACTATTTAGCGCGCCTTTCCTACCATCCAGAGATGGCAAGAGAATCCTTTACGATTCAGGGCGCAGGCGCAATTTCTCTTACAGCCGAGGCTGAGGGGGATGCCTACGCCTTACCCGTCCTCCTTGCGCACGGCGGCGGGCAGACACGGCGCGCGTGGAGAAGGGTGGTCAGCGAGCTGGCTCAAGCCGGCTTTCGCGCAATCGCCTTCGACATGCGCGGGCACGGAGACAGCGATTGGTCACCATGCGGAGCTTACGAAATGCGCGACTTCGCGGCGGATCTGGTCGCTGCAGCGTCGCACCTGGACCAGAAGCCAGCGTTGGTCGGCGCTTCACTGGGCGGGCTCGCCGGACTGATTGCCGAAGGGGAGCTTGCTCCAGGTAGCTTTGCTTCACTCACATTGGTCGATATTGCCCCGCGCATGGCGCCCAGCGGTGTGATGCGCGTGGTTGGTTTCATGGAAGAGCATGTCGATAGCGGCTTCGCCTCACCAGAGGAGGCAGCGGACGTGATCGCTCGCTACATGCCGCACCGTCCCAGGCGGGGCGCGAGCGATGGTCTGAAAAGCCATCTGCGGCAGAAACCGGATGGGCGCTTCTATTGGCACTGGGACCCTGTGTTTATCCGTAATATAATGGCGGCCAGACGAAGCGACCCAGACAATCAGGAACGACAATCGGCAATGCTGAGCCAAGCTGCGGCGAATCTCACGCTTCCGCTTCACCTCATCCGAGGTGCCTCTAGCGATCTTGTTTCCGAAGAGGCCGTTTTGCATCTGCGACAACTCGCCCCCCATGCAGAATACACCGATATTGCCGATGCCACGCACATGGTTGTGGGCGATGCGAACGATGCCTTTTCCGCCGCTATCGTCGATTTCCTAGGGCGCCATCACTCATCCGATACGGCTCAGCCACATGGGACTAGGGAACTATGATCGATCGAGAGCGCTTGCAGGAAATGCTGCATATCGCGCCGTTTCACCGATGGCTTGGGCTGGAGATTGCAACATGCTCCGACCAGGGAATCGAGATCACCATGCCATGGCGCGAAGAGATCGTGTCGAACCCCATGATTGGGTCGGCGCATGGGGGGGTCCTGGCTTCACTGGTTGACCTCACCGGGCTTTATACTCTGCTTGCGGGGGGTGCCGCGGCGAGAGCGACGGCCGATCTGCACGTCGATTACCACCGTCCTGCAACCTCAGGTCCTCTCACTGCTCACGGACAGATCGTGAAGATCGGGCGACAGATTTCGGTAGCGGAAACCCGGGTTCTCGGGCCCGACGGCAAGTTGGTCGCCAGCGGCAGGGGCGCCTACTTCTCGTGAACCGGATCAATTGATCAGCGCGGCGGGACTATTGATCTCGAACAGGCTCTTGCCACCCAAGGCCCAGCGACTTCTGCAGTGCGATCCACGCCAGCGTAAGGGCGCCTTTTGCCCGGACGAGGTCTGCCGAAGCCTGCTGCTGGTCGCGTAGCGCTCGATTGAGATCAGCCCTCGAGATCGCTCCTGCCGCAAAGCGCTGGCGATTCAGATCGGCGGCGCTATCCGCCTGGCTCTTGATCTGCGCGCTGGCTGCCAGCGCGACCCGTTGTTGGCCAAATCGTGCCAGAGCGCGCTCGGCATCCTGTAGCGCCGCGAGGACGGTTTGACGATAGTTGGCGACAGCTTCGTCGCGGACCGCCCCGGCGCGATCGACCGACGCGTCGACCCTTCCAAAATCGAGGAAGTTCCATTCCAGGCGGGGTATCGCCAATGCCGAAAATTCGCCCACATCGAAGATATCGTCGGGGGAAGATCCGCCAAGGCCCAGAATCCCCATAAAGGACAGCTTCGGGAACCTTGCCGCTTCGGCCACCCCGATCCTGGCCGTTGCAGCGGCGAGAGTGCGCTCAGCCGCCCTGATGTCGGGCCGACGCGCGATCAGACTCGCCGGATCGCCGACAGTAACCTGATCCGGGGGCAAAGGGATATCACGCGGCGTCGAAAGGTCTTCGTCCGTCGATCCCGGAATCCGTCCCGACAGGATGGCAAGCGCGTCTAGCAGGACGGCTTTATCGGCCTCCGCCTCGGCGAATTGAGATTTGAGCACCTCCAGCTCGGCGTTCGCGTTGCCCACCGGGAAAAGCGGCAGCGCGCCCTGCTGATACCGCTGATAGGTCAGGGCCAGGATTTCTTCCTGCAGCTTGATCTGCGTCCGGTATTGGTCGGCGCGGAACTGAGCCTCCCGCAAATTGACGTAGTTATTGGCAACTTCGGCGGTCAGCTGGACCTTTGCGTCCTCCGCATTGGCGACCGTTGCCGCAGCCTGCGCGTTGCCGGCCTCGATACGCCTCCGGGAGCCGCCCGCGAACTCCAGCTCCCAGTTGGCATTGAGACCAACATTGTAAAAGCTGAGGGCGTCGTCGCTTCCCGCCTCCGGATCGGGTTGCTGTGAGGAGGGGGGTGGCCCTCCTTGGATGTCGAGGCCGGGAAGCTGGCCCTGAATAGTGGTGGCCTGTGTTCCGAGTGTCGGCATTCTGCCGGCCCGATCCTGCCTGACCGATGCCCGGGCCTGCGCGATGCGCGCCTGCGCTGCCTGGAGCGACGGATTTTCGGACAACGCAGTTTCGACCAGCCGGGTCAGTTCAGGATCGTCGAGCAGCACCCACCATTCGGCAAGGGCCGGGTCCATGACGCCTACATCCTCGCCAGCGCGGACAAACCGATGGCCCGTATCCGCCGACAATATTTCCGGAGGGCCTGCGTAGTCCGGCCCAGCCGTACAGCCAGCCAGCAAGGCGATGAGGAGAAGCGATGGTATTGAACGGCGCATCATGTTGGGCTCAGTGCATCGAAAGGGAGACATTTTTTGGAAGCGGCCTCAGGAAGAGGACCAGCGGAACCGTCGCGAGGGTCAGAATCCCCATAACCAGGAACACGTCATTGTAGGTCATTATGAACGCCTCGCGTTGGAGGGTGCGGCTCAGGACGGCCATCGTCCCCTCCATGCCGCCGAAGTTTCGCGCCAGCCCGTCGAGATAGTCCTGCAGCGAAACGCTGTTCGCATTGAGCGTCTCTTCCATCCGCCGGCTATGATGCCAGATTCGTTGGTCCTGGAACGATGCCAGAGCTGAAAGAGCGAAAGACCCGCCGAGATTGCGNGCCGCGTTGAAAATNCCCGANGCGTCGCCNGCNTCCTCCTTGGCNACCGAAGCCACNGTCGCNTGNTTCAGGAACATCATCGACANGATCATGCCGACACCGCGCAAGAGCTGGCTCTCGGTNAAAACGGCACCCCCGGATTCNGCTGTAAGGCTGGTGCTGACAAAGCAGCTGACCGCCATCAGCAACATGCCGGCGCCGACGGCGATGCGAATGTCGATCTTNCGGATCATCAAGGGAAGCACAGGCATCAACAGGAAGGCCGGGACGCCCATCCAGAAGATNACCAGNCCNGTCTGAAGCGCGTTNTANTCAGAAATGATCGCGAGGAACTGCGGGATGACGTAGGTCGAACCATACATCACCATNCCCAGGGCGAGCGCCATGATCGCGACGCTGGCGAACTGTCGATTGAACACGAGCTGCAGCTTCAAGACCGGCTTGCGTGCCTTCACCTGTCCGTAGATCAGCGAGGCAAAGCCGACGATTGTGATGACCGTGAGCCAGCGAATGAGAGAGGATTCAAACCATTCCTCGCGGTGGCCCTCCTCGAGGACAACCGTCAGGCCGCCCAGCCCCAGGATGAGCCCGACAATGCCCGCCCAGTCCGCGTCGGTGAGATATTCCCACTTCGGCTTCTCGTGGGGCAGACCAACGAACAGCAGGAGCAGCAGCACACCGCAAACCGGCACGTTGACGAAGAAGGCATAGTGCCAGCTCAAATTTTCAGTCAGCCACCCGCCGATTAATGGCCCCATCACGGGCCCGAGGATCACGGTCATGCCGAACAAAGCCATCCCGATCGGCTGCTGATGCGGCGGCAGCCTTTTGGCCACGATGGTCATTGCCGTCGGAATGAGCACGCCGCCCATGAAGCCCTGACCGGTGCGGCCGATGATCATGGTCGTAAGGTCGGTTGCAATCCCGCACAGCACCGAAAAGGCGGTGAACGCGCTGACCGCGATGATGAGGAGGGTTCGCAGACCGAACAGCCGTTCCAGCCAAGCGCTCAGCGGAATGACGACAATCTCAGCAACGAGAAATGACGTAGCAATCCAGGTGCCTTCGGCGCCTGTGGCACCGATCTCGCCCTGAATGACGGGGAGTGCGGAA
>FUFK010042785.1_pt1 | contig 36983 bp, 36 predicted proteins | sample 1021851 | NCBI WGS metagenome assembly FUFK01 (sample SAMEA51879418, study PRJEB19060) | metagenome | reverse complement strand
GCCGGCTCGGGCGGCGATGTGATTGCCCGCATGACGCAGGGCCGGTCTGCGTTTGTCGCCCGCATCGCGGCGGATGCGGATCGCTTGCTGGGAACGCGGGGCGTCCAGGCCTATTGCCTTGCCTGCCCCGCCCCGCAGCCCGCTGCAGCGCAGGACAGGGCCGCCACCGGCTGGCTCGCGCGGATTGTGCAGCTGGTGATCGGCTAGGGCGCTTGCCACGCGGCGATTCGCACAGTAAAGGCGCGCCCCTGCCCTTCCGCTGCGAACGCCGCGGACAGCACCGGGCGGGCGCGTAGCTCAGTGGTAGAGCACACCCTTCACACGGGTGGGGTCGCAAGTTCAATCCTTGCCGCGCCCACCATCTTTTCAATGACTTAGAAGAGATGGCCCGCGTTTCCATGAAAAAAGCATGAAAAACTTGGGTGGACATCCGCGAACAGCAGCGGTGACTTTCGCGGCCAACCTTGCGCTGCCTTTCCGCGCCATTGGCCTTCGTTTGAGGGCACGATCCCACAAGTTACCCCTTTTTCACGTTTCGTTGGCAAGTTTGATCGCTAACGAGCGAGAATAATGATGTCATTTCACCGACCTATCCTACCCGGCAAGGCGATCGAACTTGTCGAATCCCGCAACTTAGATGCCCCCGAAAAACTCCTGGCCGATTACGCTGCCGCTGGACTGATCAAAACCTATGCGCTTATGCGCGAGATACGGCCCGCAGGTGGGTCCACGAAGACAGTCAGGGACTCTCAGATTCCACAAGAGGAATGGGGTCGTATAGTCGCTTCAGACAATATCGTGGCAGCTTTCAACGGCGGCACAGTTCAACTGGAGGGCTCGAAACTGCCTGGCGGACTACCGACAATCCGGATAACCGGTATAAGCTTTTCCGAAGCGTCGCTGACCAAGATACTAGATCGCTACTGCACGAATCCGTCCGTTCCCGTGGCAACTCCCCTACCAAAGTCGAGACCGACTACTCAACAGAAGGTCCATGAACCATCGACTGAGGATCAAAAACCCACTCAGGGGACAGTGCCTCCAATCAGGGCGGGGGACCTAACCGCGTCAATTGCACAGACCATGCAAGCCACGGGGTTGGGTCGCACCAAGATTGATCAATTGATGCAGAAGGGCGATTTGGTCAGAACCAAAGTTGGCACCCGCGCGCTAATTACAGTTGAAAGCATTGAGCGCTTGCTCGGCACGAAAGTTGCCAGATAACGGCGTGCCGAATGGCAGTCGAAAGTACCCTCCCCACAGCTGTAACAGCAACCGACTACGATGTCCGCTTAGCGCCCCAATTCCGGACGTTCAGGCTCTCCCTCCGATTGCCCGAAAGCGGACCGGCAGGTTTGCTTCGGTAATTCGCAAGGCCAATGTCTGATTGTGGGTGGTAAGCGGACAATAGTCCTTGTATCAAAAACCAATGAAAAGTCGCGTCTTACTTTGCCTTTTGCTGTTGTTTACAGCTGGCTGCGAGCAGATGCAGCCTCTGCTTTCGCAAGCAGGCTACACACACGACCTTGGTGACTTCGATGTCGAGCGCATTGCCTTTGTTCCAAAGACACCCCTCGAAGGAGATGGGTACGATGGAGGCGGTTTTCTGAAGGTCGAATTGGTATCCTCGCGCCAGTTGACGCATGATTATCCAACGTATTGGCTGGGGGTCGCGTCAGATTACTGCCCGCTTGCCGACGACCACCACCTGATCGCCCTAGGCGTACTTGATCAAGGTGGAAGCTTCTGGGGAAGAAACCCGCCAGTGAAGCAGTCTCCAGATGGAAAGTATCGCTACCAAGTTTATGTCGTTCGGGCGTATCCGCCGCCCGGCAAAACACATGACGATTACGGCACTCCGCGCGAAGGACCGTATGCGCAGAGCGAATATGACATCCTCGCAGATGAGGAAGACTTGTGCTTACAAATCTTCGGCGGAGACCATTACAATGTGTTCGCCCGATCGTCGATCATTCGGGTGAACCATACGGCCATCAGAAAGGCCGCAGTCGAAGCTACGGAGAAGAATGAGCTTTGATGGGCGATGTCCGAAATCGGGTCGTTAGCCGTCCGTCCGCTCCTGGCACATCGCAAGCTCGGTGAAGCTGTCACGAATTGGGTGGGAAGCTGACATTCACAAAAGCGTCGCTATTGTCTCTCGAATGTCTGTTTGGCTCCTGCTTCCAATTCTTGCCTTCTTCGGCGCGCCTTTTGCCATATCTGGTTTTCGACGCTCGTGGCGTGGTGTCGGGCTCATCCTAATCGTTCTGGCGCTCTATACAGCCTACGTTTGGTTGCGTCCGGCACCGACCCTAGTCGCGGAAACCGACAGGATAGGCGGAGCCGCTTGGACGATGATTGTCATGTCCTTTTTCCTGATCACCTCGATGAGCTTCTTTGGCGGCGTTGCACTATCTTTCGTGCATCATCGAAAATGAAACTCTGTCCGCAATCGGGGCGTTATCCGCCGGTCCGCTTTTGGCACTGCGCTAACTCGGTGAAAGCGTCGCCAAATGGGTGGGAAGCGGACTTACGAATCGCCCTCCCACTCACAGTCGTATCCTGCGGAACCTGGCCTCTTGCAGATAATGTAATCGCCGTCTTCGGTCGGACGTAACCGAAAGCGAAATTTGACATGCTCTCTAAGCCAAGTGTGGCCGAAGTATCGAACCGGAATTATGCGGTTTGTCAGCGTGCCCGCCTCGACCTCAGACACGTGCAGGCGGGCAGAGAACCAACCATGGCCGAGCAAATCGTCAGGACTGTATTGACCCGGCTCGCTTTCAAGATTCTCTAAATTGCCAACCGCAATCACGTCATTTGATGGGGCTGAAAAACCGGGCGGAGGGCCCCAATCAGTGACGCTGGTGCAGGCGGATACGATCGACGCCGCAGACAGTGTAAGAAGACGATAGTAATTGGTAAGCATGGGGTTTCATGACGCAAGAGCAGCTGATACACAACGCCCGCAATCGGGTCGTTAGCGGCTGGTCTGCTTTTGGCACATCGCTAGCTCGGTGAAAGGGTCACGACGTGGGTGGGAAGCGGACACATTGAATGCGCGGTGCCGCTCAGTCCGGCAACTAGCCTCCCGAGATAGAGGCAGATTCCTCTTCCGAAGCGAAAGCGCCTCATTCATGGCTATCTGCTTTTTCTCGTCGCCAAGGCAGCCGCCCTTCAATCTCCATTTCCAAGCTGAAGCTAAGAAAGGTTCTGATGGCGACGATCCCGGCCAGCACAGCTACGCTTTGGAGCGAAAGCTCTATGGCAACCGTATTGATTATGTCGGCAGCAACCAAGAACTCGAGCCCGAGAAGTATGGCACGCCCAAGGTTGGACCGAAAATTTCGAACAGCCCGCTGACGGTCAAACCCGTTAACAAAGCGGTACAAGAACAAAAATAGAGTTCCGAATGCACCTACCGTGATGATGGTAATCCCGGTCAATTCGATAATAAGGGTCGCCATGTTGGCCGCGTTTATCGCGGTCATTTCGAGCATGCTCGGTCCTCCGTTCTCACAAAACGGACGACTGAACCCGTTTGGAGTTCCGGCGTGTCCTCAACCGGATTGTGAGCGGACAGTCCGATCCTAACGAGTTGCTAACTCGGCAAATGGGTCACAAACTGGGTGGGAAGCGGACGTCGGCCCTGTCGGCATGCGCTTGCTTAAGGGTGACTTATGCGCCGCGTCGATCGAAAAAGCCGACCCCGGTGTGCGTAGCCTGCCTGATTGAAAGATTGGGACCATATTCACGAGCGTCCGACTAGCGCGACACTCCTCCGCTTTCGACATTTGACATGGTCGAAGCATTGCGGAGGTCGATCTCTTTCTTTGGAATGACCGTCAGCTTGCCATCCGTTTCCAAGACTACCCAATTCGCTTCCTTCAACTCGGCAATTCCGTGCTCGCGCAAGACAGCACAAATTTCCTCGTGAGAGATACGGGTCTTTCGCATCGCATTTTCCAGATATTCGCCGCGATGGGTCAAAAGCGTCGGAGAAGCTTTGACGAGATTATTAATCCAATCATAACGCAGCGCCATCCACGTCATCAAAAACTGGAGCGACATGATCGTCAGTATCGCCAAGGCAGCCCGTATGACAGGCACTGTCTCGAGCAGAATACCGGAAGCAGCTAAACTGCCCACCGTGATATTGATGATCCAGTCAAAATTGTTGAGCTGCGCTGTGGAGCGCTTTCCGAACAGCCGAACCGCTACGACGATCAGAATGTAGAACAGGATTGCCGATAGGACAGCGTCCCCGGTCTCGTTCCAGCTTATGACCCAATCGTATGTCTCGTTCATTCCCGCCTCCTTGATAACAAGAGGGATGGTGAACGCCATTTGTTCCATCTTCGACGGAACCGTTTCCTTTTCCATCCACTGAAAGTTTGAAAGGGGAGAACACGATGCAAACCGTTGCCAAGACATTACTAGTGATAGCGATTATCCTGCTGGCTGCGGTTCTCATATCGCTGCTGCCCACTGATCAGTGGTTCGTCCGAACCGTAGATCTGGTTCGCGAACCCCTCATCTATCTCGCCTTGGCACTGCTCTTGGCGGCTTTTCTCGTTACATCGTCGAAGCGCTGGCTTACAGTTGCAGCGCTGATAGCCGTTATCGCCATAAATCTTTGGCGCATGTGGCCATATGTTCCGGTCGCCGAAACTCAAATCGCCTTGGCCAATGAGGAAGCACCTGCCGATCGTTGCTTCACCGCGCTCTCGGCAAACGTTAAAGTGAAGAACGAAGGCTATGGTCAGGTGGCGGAGCAGATACGCCAGTTTGACCCTGATGTGCTTTTCCTCATGGAGACGGATCAGAGATGGGTTGATGCGCTCGAGCCCGTTTTAGCAGGCTACCCACATGTCGATAGGCATCCGCAGCCAAAAGCCTTCGGATTGGTGTTCGCTTCACGACTGGCGGTAAGCAAATCGAACATCGTCGAAAACACGCATCGCGATACCCCAACGCTGTATGCGACGCTTCGAACGCCAGACAATCGACCGATCGAATTCATTGGATTGCATCCCAAGCCTCCGCTCCCAAAATGGAATACCGAACTCCGCGATGAAAACATCGTGAACGCCGGCATCCAAACGCCAGACCGCCTGCCGAATGCAGTCGTCATGGGGGATTTCAATGACGTGCCGTGGTCGCGGACTACGACCAAGTTCCGAGAGCAGGGCGATTGGCGCGACCCCAGGATCGGCCGCGGCACCTTCCCAACTTTCCCAGCAAACTTCCTGGCATTCGGTTGGCCTCTGGATCAGCTCATGGTGAAGGGCCAATTGAAGCTAGCCTCATTCGAGATACTCCCGGACAATGGGTCGGACCATCGTGCCGTTTGGGCCAGAATTTGTAGTGGCAATAACAAATGAGAAAGTCTGAAACCTTTCTTATTAAGCGCCGTTGAAAGAGCGAACCGTTTGTCAAACAGGGGAAAAATCTATGAACCGGATAGTTCTATCCACGATCGCCGCTTCCTGCGTTGCTATCGCAGGTTGTGACTCGCAAGATGTCGAAAACACTCCAATCGACGACATCGACGAAATCGTCGAAGATGATGACGAGGGCTATCCTGTCGGAGGAGAACTTTCTGACGAGCAACAGGCTCGCTACGATACTTTCGACCGCGAAGCTGCAGTACAGGAATATGATAGCAACCAAGCGGCAATGACTGCTCCTGTGACTACTGAAGATGGAGCGGCCAACGGCTCTTCAACCGGCACAAACATGCCCTCTGGGGGCCAGGCGGCCTCTTCAATTGGTGAGAGCGCGCCGGGGACAAGCGAAGAGGCTTCCAACATGGGCGGTGGTATATCGGGTACTGAAGTCACACCGTTGCGTCCGCGTAGCAAGATGGATTTCGCGTTTCTTGACCGAAATGGCGATGGCGAGCTGTCTGTGGCAGAATATGCCATCTGGGCTGTGGGCTCAAACCCGCTCAGGCCCAAAGAAAACGACCAAACACTCCCGTACACCTCACCAGAGCAAATCAATGAAGCGGGCCGGACTTTCTTCTATTTCGACGAAGATGGAGACACCTATCTTTCGCCCGAAGAGTTCGCAGCAGCGCGAGCCAGTGCACGCACGCCATCCTAATCCACTCACCTCTGCATGAGGTGAAGACAAATTCATATCTGAAGGAGGAATCTATGAGAAAACTAGCTATGCTCTCCGTCATCCCCGCCCTCGCTCTCGTCGCAGCGTGTGGCAACGACAGCGTGGTCGAAGAAACCGGCGATGCCCTAGAGGAGCGCGCTGATGCTGTCGAAGATGTTGGCAACGAACGTGCCGAGCAGCTTGAAGAAATGGCAGACGAGGCGTCGACCGATGCACGCGAAGACGCCTTGAACGCACGCGCCGAAGAAGTTGACGATATTGGGGATGAGCGCGCAGACGCGATCAATGAAGTCGCCGACGAGATGGAGTAATCTAACTCACTACATACGACCCTTGTATTCCCCTTGAGGTCGTAAAGAGACCCTCGTCCAACTGGCGGGGGTCTCGCTTCTCGCCTGTGAAGTTTCGCTCCAATTTCAAAAATGGAGCTCGACTGTCAGGGAGTTCGTGCGTCGCTCGGAATTAAAATTGATAGACGCTTGCGCCAGCGCGCTGCGCCTCACGCGAGACCAGATCAGGGCGGATGAGTGAAAATCCCAATTCTAGCCGAAGGAAACCGCCAATGTTTGTCCGCAGTCTCACTTCTTTGACCGCCCTGCTTGCCCTTACTGCTTGCTCAACTGTTATTGATGATACCGTCGGGTTCGTAGAGGCTACCTATGATGCCGAACTGAACGGTGCGTCAGTTGTCGGGGCGGGCGACCCGGACGGAGCCGCGGTAGCCCAAGTCACAATCACCCGCGACGTAGATGCGGTCTGCTATAATGTTTGGAATGTACGCAAGATCGACGTGGCTACTGGCGCTCATATCCATCGCGGTTTGGTAGGCCAGAACGGACCCGTGGTCGCTGCGTTGGAGCGTGCCGAAGGGCAAGGCTGGAACGGCTGCATCGAGAAGACTGGTCTCGCCGATGAAATTGTGACTTCTGGGCCGCAGCAATTCTATGTGCAGATTCACACATCGGATTATCCTAACGGCGCGATCCGGGGCCAACTTAGGGTTGATTGAAGGCACTCTCCCGCCGACAGGACCTAGTCCTTCGACGTCTGCTTCGTAAATTCCGCAATCGGGTCGTAGCAGGACGTCGGCTATGCAGGGCCATACCACTAATACCGGACAGACCGCTATCGGCCCTACTCTGCCGGTCTGCAATGCGCCCCAATTTCGGCCGTTTAGGCTGTAGCCCGTGTGGCCTGGAAGCTGCCGTTCGTTCAAAGACGAATGTATGGCAATTACGGTCCAAGCGGCGACATCTGGTGCCTGATCTCGTCGCACAATCTCGGCCCACGAGACCGACGATGCCATCCCACACCTAAACGCGGCCACGCAGCAGCGCCCGACTCGGAACGCCGCTCATCTTCGCAACCCAGATGACGACCTTTCGCATTTTGTGGCGACCTTTAAAAAAGCCGCTTCATGTTCGCAGTTGCGAAATGCCATTTTGCAGGGCACAACCGCTTGATGCGCATCGTGATCGTGGATGAAAGCGCGGCGCGCGCTTCCGTAATCGAAGACGGTCTTCGCGATCACGGCGATGCGCAATTGTTCGTCATAACCGAACGAGCCGGCTTGATGGCGCGATTGCAGGACGTCGATCCGGATGTTGTGCTGATCGATCTTGCAAACCCTTCACGTGACGTTCTGGAAGAATATTTCGCGGTCAGCCGTGCGCTATCCCGGCCAATTGCGATGTTTGTCGACGAGAGCGACGACGAGGCCATTGCGCAGTCGGTCGATGCGGGCGTGTCCGCTTATGTGGTCGATGGCTTTGCGCCGCACCGGGTTCGCGCCATCGTCGATCTCGCGGTACGCCGTTTCTACGCCTATTCACGACTGCAGGACGAACTGAACGAGGCGAAGGGCAAGCTGGCGGAACGGGAGACGATCGATCGCGCCAAGCGCCTGCTGATGCAGAGCCGCGGCATCGGCGAGCCCGAGGCATATGGCGAATTGCGACGCAAGGCGATGGAATCGGGTAAGCGCATTGCGGCGATAGCCGAGGCGGTTGTAACTGCGCATGATCTGATGGAGGGCAAGTGAGCGAGCATCTGACAATCGGTTTTCTGCCTCTGATGGACGCCTGCCTGCCGATCCTCGCGCAGGAACATGGCTTCGCTCGCGAGGAAGGGCTGGAGCTGTCTTTCCAGCGCGACAAGAGCTGGGCAACCGTGCTCGACCACCTTTTGTATGGCCACGTCGATGCCTCTCACCTGCTCGCCCCCTTGGCCATTGCAACGACGCTGGGTGTCGGTCGCCCGGCACAGCCACTGTGCGCCCCTTTCGCGCTTGGGCTGAACGGAAACGCCATCACAGTATCAAACGAACTGGCAGCTCAGATCACCACGCCCGGTTTGCTCGGCGATCCGGCCGAAATTGGCGCGCGGCTGAAGCCCATCGCGCTGGCCCGCAAGACAGAGGGACGCCCACTGCGCTTCGCCAAGACTCATCGGTATTCATGCCATAATTATATGCAGCGATACTGGCTCGCAGGATGCGGCATCCGGCCAGGGGAGGACGTCGAGATGACCGTGGTGCCTCCGCCCTTCATGTCGGACGCGCTCGCGGCAGGTGAGATCGACGGATACTGCGTCGCCGACCCGTGGGACAGCATGGCGGTGGATGCGGGGCATGGCACGATCATTCTCGCGACCAGCCAGATCTGGCGACGAGGAACGGAAAAGGTTCTCGCCGTGCGCCGTCCGCATCTGGAGTCGAAGCGCGACGTATTCGAGGCTCTGATCAGGGCGATGCGCAAGGCTGCGGCGCAATCTGTCGATCCCGAGGCCTTTCGTGAAAACGCGGCCATCCTCGCCCGAGACGAGTATATTGGCGTCGACAAGGCCATATTGCTACGGTCGATCAGCGAGAACCTGGTGCTGTCGAACGGGAAGCCGCCGGTCCACTTCCCCGACTTCATGTTTCAGTATGGCGAAGCCGCCAATTTTCCGTGGATGAGTCATGGGGGCTGGCTCTACACCCAGATGGCACGCTGGGGTCAAACGCAGTTTTCCGATGCCAATTACGAGGCGGCTTGCGGTGTCTTCAGGCCGGACGTCTATCGTTCGGCGCTGCGAGAAACCGGCGATGTTCTGCCCGGAGCAAATTCCAAGGTCGAGGGCAGCCTCGACCGGATAATGCCCGTGACAACCGAGCAGGGCGAGATGGTTCTGAGCGACAACCGCTTCTTCGATGGGCACACGTTCGATCCCGACCGACCACGAGACTATCTCTCCGCCTTCCGCTTTTGAGCGCGATAGACTGATTCCGCGCAACCCTATTGCGCTGCGACATCGAATCGCGTAATAACATGGCCGCTTCGAAGGCGCGTCCAAAGAGGGATGCATTTCCGCTTTCGCAGCAAACCTTTGAAAATGCGTGGCAATGGCGCCGCCCCGACCGATCCGTTCCGGATCGTCTCGTGGCGGCTTTTTTGCGTGCGTGTCCGGGGCTTGAAGAACCCGGCGAAGGATCAGGGAGGGACTGTCCGAACGGCGAGCAATCGGGAGGCGGTTTCGATGAGACGAAGTTTGTTGAGTTTGGGAAGTTTAGCTGCGGTCGCGGCGGCGAGCCCAGCGCTGGCGCAGGAAAGCCCCCTCGGCCCGGTCGAGGTTGCGGACGGCGTGACGCTGGATCCCATGGTGGCCGCGCGGCTGCGTTATGAAACGGTGGACCGGGATGACGGACTGGACGAGGCGGAGGCATTGACCATGCGCCTTCGCGCCGGGGCGGAATTGAGGGCCGGGATAGTCTCGCTGCTGGCCGAGGGCGAAGGCACGCTCGCGCTGGCCGACGACTACAACGACACCCTGCCATTCAACGGCATCGAGCCGTTTCCGGTGGTGGCGGATCCGGAGAATCTCGAGCTCAATCGGCTGCAGCTTTCGGTCATGCAGGATGGCACTGGCGCGACGATCGGGCGTCAGCGCATCATCCTCGACAATGCCCGTTTCGTCGGAAATGTCGGGTGGCGCCAGAACGAGCAGACCTTCGACGCCATTCGCGGTCAGGCGAGCTTCGGTCCCGTAGCGCTCGATGCAACTTATGCGATCAGCCAGCGCACGATTTTCGGTGTCGACAGCCCTGCCGAGCATTTCGACGGCGACTTCATCTTCCTGAATGGCGGGGCAGAGATCGCGGGCGTGGACGCAAAGGCTTTCGCCTATTTGATCGACTACAACGGTCGCCTGGCATTCTCCAGCCAGACCTATGGCCTGCGCGCGGCAGCGACAATCGACCTACCAGGCCTTTTTGCTCTGAACGCGGAGGCCAGTGTTGCCACCCAGTCGGATTACGGTGCCAATCCGATCGATTATTCCGCGTCCTACTATAGCGCCAAGCTTGGAGCCACGGTGGCGGGATTCGGTCTTACCGCCGGCTACGAAGAGCTGGGCAGCGACGATGGCATCGCCGCGTTCCAGACGCCGATGGCGACGCTTCATGCCTTCAATGGCTGGGCCGACATCTTCCTGACGACGCCCGCTTTCGGCGTGCGCGATTACTATGTGACCGTTGGGCGCAGCTTTGGAGGGATCCGCCTGCTGCCCGGCCTCAATGCGAATGTCACCTACCACCAGTTCGACAGCGACTTCGGCAACCTGGACCTCGGTTCCGAATGGGATGCTTCGCTCGGTTTCAAGGCCGGGCCGGTCTCGTTGCTGGTGAAATACGCGAATTACCGGGCCGATGCGTTCGCGGTCGATACCGAGAAATTCTGGCTCCAGGCCGAAATCAATTTCTGACGAAGGAGGGTTCTTGTCATGTCCTATCTTGCACCAAGTGAATTCGTACCAAAGCTGATCGACGCGGGCGAAGCGAAGATCATGATGTCCACCAAGGACACGCTGATCCGCGCTTTCATGGCGGGGGCGACTCTAGCTCTTGCCGCGGCCTTTGCCGTGACGATCAACGTGCAGACGGGCCAGCCGCTGGCCGGCGCGATCCTGTTTCCCGTCGGCTTCTGCCTGCTATACTTGCTCGGATACGATCTGCTGACAGGTGTCTTCGTCCTGTGTCCTCTCGCCGTCTGGGATAAACGCCCAGGATGTAAATGGAGCGGGGTGTTCCGCAACTGGGGCCTGGTGTTCATCGGCAATTTTGCCGGTGCGCTGACCACCGCCGTCATGATGGCCGTATACTGGACCTACGGTTTCGCCGCAGAGGAAACCAACCCGGTCGGGCTTGTCTTCGCCACCATGGGTGAAGCCCGGACGGTGGGCTATGCCGAATACGGCGTGGCCGGTTTCGTCACCGTCTTCGTGCGTGCCATGCTGTGCAACTGGATGGTGTCCACCGGCGTAGTCGGCGCGACGATGTCCAGCACCGTCAGCGGCAAGGTCATCGCCATGTGGATGCCGATCATGCTGTTCTTCTACATGGTCTTCGAACACTCGATCGTAAACATGTTCCTGTTCCCTTCGGGCCTGATGATGGGCGGTGCGTTCAGCATCGGCGATTATCTGGTGTGGAACGAGATTCCGGTCGTTCTCGGCAATCTTGTCGGTGGACTGACCTTCACCGGCATGATGCTCTATTCGACACACTACCGCACCTCCAAGAGCCGCAAGGCGGACCTGAAGATTGCCGCCTGAGGCAATCCCGATCACCAGCGTGGCGGGGCACGGCGACAGGCCGCGCCTTGCCATCGCGCTGGGCCAGTATTCTTCCGCCGGGCGAAAGGCGGAGAACCAGGATTTTTATGGCTCGCTCCAGCCGGACGGGCCGGAGCTCGAACTCAAGGGCATTGCCTGCTGCATCGCCGACGGGATCAGCACCAGCATTCGCGGGGCCGAAGCGGCGGAGATCGCCTGCAAAGGCTTCCTCACCGATTACTACTGCACACCCGACGGCTGGTCCGTGCGCCGGTCGGGCGAGACTGTCATAACCGCCGCCAACAGCTGGATGCACGCCCAGAATGCCGCCGTGCGCCCCCGCGAAGAAGGCGAGGATCGCGAACGCGCCGGGCTGATCTGCACGCTGAGCGCTTTGGTCCTGAAATCCCGGGTCGCGCACGTCTTTCACGTTGGCGACAGCCAGGTTGCTCGCATCGTTGGGGATCGCCTTCAGGTGCTAACCAGTGCGCACCGGGTCGAACTGGGCGGTGGGCGAAGCTATCTCGGCCGCGCGATGGGCGCGAACCAGTCGCTGGCGGTCGACTACGCGCAGGTCCACGCCGCGCCCGGCGACGTTTTTCTGCTGACGACCGACGGCGTTCACGAGTGCGTGCCCGAACGCGCGCTGGTCGATGTCGTGCAAGCCGCCGCAACGCTGGATGATGCTGCGAACGAGATTGCCCGTCTGGCATTGACTGCGGGTAGCGTAGACAATCTGACGGTGCAGGTCGTCCGCGTCGAAAGCCTGCCCGCTGGCGAAGTGGAAGACCTGCTCGGCCTCGAACTCAAGCTTCCGCCTGCACCGGTGCTCCATGAAGGCCAGAGCTTCGATGGCTACCGGGTGATCGAACGTCTGCATGCAGGCAGTCGCAGCCGCGTCTATCGTGTGCGTGACGAGAGCACGGGTAACGAGTTCGCGCTGAAAGTGCTTTCCAGCGAGCGAGCGGGTGATCCCGAGGCCGTGGCTGGCCTCCTGCTCGAAGAGTGGGTCGCGCGCCGCCTTGCTCACCCGAATTTGCTGCCTGCAGGCCCGGCAAGCGGCCCGCGTAGCCACGCCTATTGTCTAATGGCATTGGCGAACGGGGAAGAGCCTGCATCGCCGCATAGCCCAACAGGCCCCGTTCGATCTTCAGCACGTCCGGCAAGTCGTGCGCCAGCTGTCGATGGGGCTGGAAGCGATGCATCGACGCGGCGTGCTGCACCGCGACCTGCGCCCGCACAATGTCATGGTCGACGCCGATAACCACGCGACCATCATCGATTTCGGATCGGCGCAGGTTGCAGGCCTCGACGAGCTGGCCCCGCGCGCCTTCGAGGACGCGGCGTTCGCCGGGACCATGCAATACAGCGCGCCCGAAGTCTTTCTGGGCCAGCCCGCAAGGCCTGCCAGCGATGTCTTTTCGCTCGGCGTCATTGCCTACCAGATGGCGACCGGCGACCTGCCCTACGGACCGCGCGTGTCCGCTGCACGCACTCCTGCCGCGCAGAAGAAGCTCGCTTACGTGCCGGCGTCGGAGCGCAATCCCGACATTCCCCCCTGGTTCGATGGCGCGCTGGCCAAGGCGCTCGCGGTCGATCCGCGCTACAGATACGCGACCCCTGCCGAGCTGGTGCAGGATTTAGCCAATCCCAATCATTCGCTGCCGTCGGTTGGGTCGACGCCCCTGTTCGCGCGCGGCTCGGCCCACTTCTGGCGCGCGGTGGCGCTGGTTCTGGCCGCCGCGCTGATCGCCTCGCTCTGGTTCCACCTGATCTAAAGGAGATTTTTTAATGCTGACCAAATCCGAAGTCATCACCCTGATCCGCGCCGCTAAGCGCGAAAAGAAAATTGGCTGGTCGGAGATTGCCGCCGCCGCCGGGGGAAGCGAAATTTTCGTCGCCTCGGCCTGCCTCGGGATGAACAGCCTTTCCGAAGATGCGTCGCGCAAGGTGGTCGACCTTCTTGGACTGCCGGACGAGGCGGCAGTGGTCTTGGCCGAATATCCCACCAAGCAGTTCGAGAAGACCGTACCGACCGACCCGTGCATCTACCGCTGGTACGAGATCACCGGCGTGTTCGGCGAGGCGTTCAAGGAGGTGGTGCAGGAGAAGTTCGGCGACGGGATCATGAGCGCCATCGATTTCGACATGGCGGTCGAGCGCGTCGAGCACGAAAAGGGTGACCGTGTCCAGGTGGTCATGAGCGGCAAATTCCTGCCCTATAAGAGTTTCTGACGGTCGCAGGCGGACGGCGGCAACCTCATGTTGCAATGCGAAAGGGGCTTGCCGCCGGACGACCGAATCTGATACAAGGTGCTGGAGCTGATGGCTTGTCCAACGAAGGGCAAAGCAGCTTCCGGCTTACCGATGATTTTCACACAAGCGTGGCAACGGCGCCGCCAGTCCCCTTCCGGACCGGCGGCTTTTTTGCGTGCGTTCTTGGCAAGCGAAGGACAGGCGAAATGAACGCCCCGACATCATTCGAACCGCCCATTGGCGCTAGGGAAAGACTGGTCGTGATCGGCAACGGCATGGCCGGGTGCCGCGCAGTCGAAGAAGTGCTGGCCCGCGATGCGGGTCGCTTCGCTATCACCATCTTTGGCGCCGAACCGCGGGTCAATTACAACCGCATCATGCTCTCTCCCGTGCTGGCAGGCGAGAAGTCCTTCGACGAGATCGTCATCAACGGTCAGGACTGGTACGATGACAATGCCATCACGCTGATATCGGGCGACCCGGTCGACCATATCGACCGCGAGGCCAAAACCGTGGTCAGCCGCTCGGGTCGCGTCGAACCCTATGATCGCCTGCTTATCGCGACCGGATCCGATCCGTTCATCATCCCGGTGCCGGGTGCCGACTTCGATGGTGTGGTGACCTTCCGTGACCTGGACGATGTCGACACGATGGTCGCCGCGGCCGACAAGGGCGGAGATGCCGTGGTCATCGGCGGCGGATTGCTGGGGTTGGAGGCGGCGCACGGTCTTTCCCTGCGCGGCATGAAGGTCACGGTCGTCCACCTGATGCCGACGCTGATGGAGCGCCAGCTGGACGAGGCGGCAGGCTTCCTGCTGCGCCAGGAGCTGGAAAGCCGCGGCCAGACCATCCTCACCAGCGCGAACACGAAGGCCATCCACGGCGTCGATGGCAAGGTAGTCGGCGTGGAACTGGAAGACGGCACGCGGATCAAAGCGGACATCGTCGTCATGGCAGCCGGCATCCGACCCTCAACCGGCCTAGCCGCGAGGGCGGGACTCGACACCGAGCGCGGCATTCTGGTGGACGATCACATGGTCACGTCCGATCCCGACATCTTGGCGGTGGGGGAATGCGTGCAGCATCGCGGCCTGTGTTACGGGCTCGTCGCGCCCTTGTGGGAAATGTGCCGCGCGTTGGCCGACTATTTGACCGATCTGCCCACCGGCTATCTCGGCTCGGTCACCTCGACCAAGCTCAAGGTCAGCGGCATCGACCTTTTCTCTGCTGGCGACTTTGCCGGCGGCGAGGGTTGCGAAGACATCGTCATGCGCGATGCGAGCCGCGGCATCTACAAGCGCCTCGTAGTGAAGGACGACAAGCTCGTCGGCGCCGTCCTCTATGGCGATACCGCAGACGGAAACTGGTATTTCGACCTGCTGAAGCGAGAGGAGGATGTCTCGGATATCCGCACTGCGCTGATCTTCGGCCAGGCCTACGCATCGGGCGGGGCGCTCGCCGATCCCAACGCTGCCGTCGCCGCCCTGTCCGACGATGCGGAAATCTGCGGATGCAACGGTGTCAGCAAGGGGCAGGTCGTCTCCTGCATCGTCGATGACGGCGCGCACAGCCTCGATGCGGTCCGCAGCCAGTGCAAGGCTTCGGCCAGCTGCGGCAGCTGCACCAATCTGGTCGAAGGGCTGCTTGCCCTGACGCTCGGCGGCGAGGTCGAAAGCGGCCCGAAGACCATGTGCGCATGCACCAGCTTCAACCACGACGACGTGCGCCGTTTGATCGTGGAAAAGGACCTGAAGCTGATCCCGCAGGTGATGCAGGAACTGCACTGGACCACGCCCGACGGCTGCTCCAGCTGCCGCCCGGCGCTCAATTACTACCTCCTGTGTGCCTGGCCGGGCGAATACAAGGACGACGAGAAGAGCCGCTTCGTCAACGAGCGGCTGCACGCCAACATCCAGAAGGACGGCANCTATTCAGTCGTGCCGCGATTCTTCGGTGGCATCACCAANCCGAAGGAATTGCGTGCGATCGCCGACGTGGTCGAAAAATACGATGCGCCCATGGTCAAGGTCACTGGCGGCCAGCGGCTCGACATTTTCGGGATCAGGAAAGAGGATCTGCCCGCCGTCTGGGCCGATCTCAACGCTGCCGGCATGGTTTCGGGCCACGCCTACGGCAAGGCGCTGCGCACGGTGAAGACCTGCGTGGGCAGTGAATGGTGTCGCTTCGGGACGCAGGATTCGACCGGGCTGGGCATCAAGCTGGAGCAGGCGACTTGGGGCAGCTACATGCCGCACAAGTTCAAGATGGCCGTCAGCGGCTGCCCGAGGAACTGTGCCGAAGCGACAATCAAGGATTTCGGCGTGGTCTGCGTCGATAGCGGCTACGAACTGCATGTCGGNGGGAACGGCGGGATCAAGGTNCGCGCNACNGACCTTCTCTGCAAGGTCGAGACCGAGGAGGAGGCGATGGAAATCTGCCTCGCCTTCATCCAGCTNTACCGCGAGGACGGGCACTATCTGGAACGCACCGCCCCGTGGCTGGAGCGNAANGGGCTCGACTGGATCAAGGCTCAACTATTCGACGATCCGGACACCGTGCCGACCCTCGCGGCCCGCTTCCGCTTCTCGCAATCGCACTGGCAGGTCGATCCGTGGGAGCGGCGCGCCAAAGGCCAGAACGCCAAGTTGCACAGCCACCTGTCCATCGTCCCGCCCCTGCTGGAGACTGCATGATGAGCGTTTCGCAATCGGACTGGCTCGACATCGGGCCGACAGCACAGATCGATCCCGGCATGGCGGCGACCCTGCCGGTGGATGGCGGCGAGGAAATCGCCGTCTTCCATACGATCGGCGGCGAATTCTATGCGCTTGTCAACAAGTGTCCGCACAAACAAGGGCCGCTTAGCCAAGGCATCGTCCACGGCGACAGCGTGTCGTGCCCGCTGCACAACTGGAAGATCTCGCTAAAGAGTGGAAAGGCGCTGGGCGACGATGAAGGTTGCACGCCGACCATTCCTCTCAAGGTGGATGCCGGGCGGCTCTATCTGCTGCGCGAAGCCGTGATGCCCCGGGTGGGGCGCGCGGCATGAACGCGGCATTCGCAAGAGGGACGGTCTGGCTGGTGGGTGCGGGGCCTGGCGATCCGGACCTTCTCACGCGCAAGGCAGAGCGTCTTATCGCCGCCGCCGATATCGTCTTTCACGATGCGCTGGTTGGCCCGGGAGTCCTCGCGCTTGTCCCGCCTTCCGTCGAACTCGTATCGGTCGGAAAACGCTCGGGGCGTCACTCGAAGGACCAGCGCACGATCGATGCGCTGATCGTTGAGGCAGCTCTTGCCGGCAAGCGCGTGGTGCGGCTCAAAGGCGGCGATCCATCGATCTTCGGACGTTCCAACGAGGAACTTGAAGCTTGCCATGCGGCGGGCGTTCCGGTCCATATCTGTCCCGGCATCACTGCCGCCAGCGCCGCAGCAGCCGATCTCGGCCTGTCGCTCACGCTGCGGGGCACGGCGCGGCGGCTGACCTTCGTCACGGCGCACACGAAACGGGGCGAAGTGCCCGAAATCGACTGGGCAGCGCTTGCCGATCCGCAGGCCACGCTGGCCGTCTACATGGGCAAGGCTGCAGCGCCTTACGTGTCGGCGGGACTGATTGCCGCGGGCCAAGCAGCCGACACGCCGGTCGCGTTGGTCGAGAACGCGAGCTTACCGAAAGGCTCGCAGTTCCGAACTCGCTTGGACCTCCTGCCCATCGCAGCGAAGACCGCTCTCAGCGATGGGCCTGCTCTGATCTTGATCGGTGCCGCCGTTGCGGAGCCGAATGCAAGTTCGAGCTTAGAAACGAGAGAACGGCTTTCTAGAGAAGATATCAGTTCATTCGCCGCCCATTGATACTCGCAATGGGCGCACCATGCTCTGTCGACGTGAAAAGCACTCGACAGTACCCGTAGCGCTACAGATGCCGTCCGCTTTGCTGCATACATCTCCCATACCGGACAGTCCGGAAACGGCCCAAAAGCTGCCATTGGATCGCCAATCCACAGGCTTTTGAGTGCTCGGTGTAGCCATATCCAACCTGCTCAAAATGGCACAGCCGCCAATTGCATTTCACGCAACGGCAGCTTCGCGCGCTCATTTCGGACGTTCAAGCCCTCCCCGATGGTCGCTTGAAAGCGGACTTACCGCTTCGCTCTTGTAAGGAGCGCTGCGAACGTCCGATAATTGATGGGAACCGGATCTTCAGCTTCTCAACCAATTTCTTAGGAGCGCGCCAGTTTCGGTTGGCTGCTCAAGGGGAGGCAAGTGGCCGCACTGGCGAAAAACGTGCAGTGCCGATCCTTTGATAGCCTTTTGCATCATTACGGATTCGGAGACCGGTGTGAGTACGTCTTGTTCCCCCACCACGATTACTGTTGCGACGTCGATCATAGACAGAAGCGGGCGGCTGTCCGGGCGGTTCAGAATCGCCCGTTGCTGCCGAAGATAGGCTTCGCCGCCGACGCGTTCCGCCATCGCTTGCACAGTCAGGCCGACCGGGTCGGAGATCCGGTCCGGGTGGATAAGCTGCGGCAACAGACGTTGGGTTACTCCGACAAACCTTCCAAGCCGAAGTGAATTCAGGCCGTCCTTCCGCTCTTGGGCACGTTCGGGAGTATCCGGCGAAGCGCTGGTAGAGATTAACGCCAAACGTTCGACGCGCTCCGGCGCACGTCGCAAAATCTCGAAAGCAACGTAGCCGCCCATCGATAGCGCCGCGAGCGAGAACCGGTGTGGAGCGACCGACAGTATCCTCTCCGCCATATCTTCGACCGAATCGTCCAGCGTAAGATCAGGAACGGAAACCGCAGCAATGTCGGACAATTGCTCCACCTGTGCCCGCCACAAGGCCGCGTCGCACAGGAGGCCGGGCAGAAGCAGCAAGGGCGATAGAGATTGGGGCATCTCTTCCTCGTGCCACCTTAGTGCCTGTGCGTGCAAGCTATGTCCGCTCACGGCCCAAAACTAGACAAATCAGGATTGGCCAACAACTCCACAACCTTCGCTAGAGCGACCGATCAGGATTGCTCGGCTGAGTCCGCTGCAGAGCACTCGCAGACGAATGAGCTTCACGGATGATGACGAATGTCTTGAAACTCCGCACGCGTTCGTCGTTGGCGAAAAGCTTAAGAGCCGCATCGTCGTAGTGTTCCATGTCGCGCGCCACCATGCGGACGATCAAGTCGATCTCTCCCGTGACATTGGTGCAGTCGACCACCTGGGGGTGGTCCACGATCTTTGCCATCAGCTCGCGGATTGTCGGACCGTCCTCGCGGTCGAGCATTACGGTGACAATGACGGACAGGTTCCAGCCGAGCGTCCGCGGCTTCACGATCGCGACCTCGCCTTCGATCGCACCGATTTCGCGCAAGCGCCTGATACGGCGATAGCAGGCCGGCGCAGAAAGACCGACCGTCTCCGCAAGCACTGAGGCAGGCTGACGCGAATCGCGTTGTAGAAGTTCGAGCAGGTGCAGGTCGAAACGGTCGAGATCGGATTTTTCAGCGGACATCACTTACTCGATAAACTTTATCGCAAACGCTTCAACTTCGATCACGATTCAATCCGGCCGACGCTAAAATGAAGCGATGGAGAAACTCAGATCCCTACCTTCCGAAACCACGGAAAAATTCATGGCCTTAGGTGCGGTGCTGGTCGCGATGACCTGCATCAGTGGCGGAGCGACAATCGCCAAGCAGCTGTTCCCGTTATTGGGACCGTCCGGAGCCACGACATTGCGACTTGGCTTCGCGGCGGTCATCATGGCCTTGGTATTCCGGCCCTGGCGGCTTTCGCTGAAAGGCAATTGGCGAACATTGGGCATTTATGGGTTGTGCCTCGCGGGCATGAACCTTGCCCTGTATTCGGCGTTGCAATTCATACCTCTGGGTATTGCCATTGCCATCGAAGTCATCGGCCCCCTCGGCGTAGCCATCGCTTCCTCACGGAAGAAAGCCGACTTTGTCTGGATCGGACTGGCAGCAACCGGCCTGGCCATGCTCCTGCCCATACATTCGGCTGCCACTGCGCTGGACTACCGTGGCCTAATTCTTGCAGCATTGGCTGGCCTGTTCTGGGCTTGCTACATAATCACCGGCAAGCGGGCAGGAGAACAGCACGGACCCGCTGCGAGTGCGGCCGGCATGATCGTGGCTGCAATCGTCGCTGCGCCTATCGGCATCGCGCAATCGGGTCAGGACCTACTGCTTCCGGGTGTCCTTGTTCTCGGACTGGTTGTCGCGATTGTGTCCAGCGCAATTCCTTACAGCCTAGAGATGGTCGCTCTGAGCAAGCTGCCTTCGAACACCTTTGGCACGATGATGAGCGCGGAACCGGCAATCGGCGCATTGATCGGGATGCTCGTTCTTGGCGAAGTTCTCGGCATCACCCAGTGGGCGGCAATCGGCCTAATAGTTATGGCGTCGGTCGGAGTGGGGCTCAGCTCGAACCAGAAAAATCTTGAAGGGTCGTTGAAACTGGACAAGATTGGTCCGGGGCAGGCTCCTGTCTGACGCTGTTGTCGATGGCAGCTAAGATCGTGCACAGAGCCAATTCCAGACATTCCGCTACCGGCCCAATTTGCGACATACGGTGCGAGCCAGCGCCAGTCGACTGTGCGATGAGCTGCTTAACGAAGCGCTGTTCATGAGCCTGACCCATGTCTGGCTTGAGATCGCCGCATGAGTGGAAGACTACAACCGGGGTCGTCCGCACTCAGCCCTTGGCTACGCAACCCCGGTGGCGTTCGCCGCCGAACTCGACTAGCAGTGGCCGGCTTCAATCGCGCCCATGCTGGCGTGCTCCCCTAGAATTTGACCGGTATTTCGTAGGATCCGACGCAAAGAGCACGGACGACAACGAAGCGGCGCAGGTTCAGCGAAGAGCAGATTATCGCGGTTTTGAAGGAGCAGGAGGCTGGAATGCCGACGGCGTAGGTTTGCCGCCGTTACAGCATCAGCTCCGCTTCGTTCTACAAACGGTAGTCAAAATTTGGCGTTCTGGAAGTGCTCGATGCTCGTAGGCTGAGGACGCTCGAGCAGGATAATAGTCCGTTGAAGAAGCTGCTGGTCGAGGAGATGCTCGACAACGTGGTGTTAAAGGATCTGGAATTCAAAAAAGGGACCTATACACTTTGCTAGCCAGCGAACCGAGTTCCTGCTAACCCGCGAACAAATGGAGGCCACATATGCCCGCACCATATACCGCGAGCCAGATTGCAAAATGGCTTCTCAGCGCGATTGACCGGGACTCCGGCGACTCGATTACGCCGTTGAAGCTACAGAAATTGATTTACTATGCTCAAGCTTGGTCTTTGGCCTTGCCTGAACGCGCCTACCCACTTTTCGATGAGGATATGCAGGCGTGGGCGCATGGTCCTGTAGTGGAATCTGTTTTCCATGAGTATAAGCACGCGGGGTGGGATGCCCTACCGGCCCCCGATGAAGTTCCTGAAATTGCTGAGAAGGACGCCGCTCACCTGAGTGAAATCCTTAGTGTTTTTGGCGAGTTTTCAGCGAAGCACCTTGAGCGCATGACGCACCACGAAGATCCGTGGCTTGAGGCCCGTGGTGATATTCTGCCTGAGGCAAGGTCCAATGCTGTTATCTCCAAAGAGCGAATGATGGATTACTATCGTGGCCTCTACGAAAAGGCGGCGGATGACGAGTAATAGGCGGCTTAGGAAAGTTGCCGGGCAGCAAGGCGCTAAAACATCGGAAGCGACCGATTTGACGCTTCGAGAAGCCTCATTTTTGGGTGTTAAGCACGAACGCACGGATGGCGAGCGCCCTTACGTCAACCTCAAATACTACCGGCCCGACTATCAATGCCTATCTGACTGGACGAAGGAAAAGCTTCAGTCCTTCAGCGGGTTTTGTCGACAGATCACTCAGACCCGATGGGCTGATATTTACGCGACCGGGGGTAAAGCGGGCACGAAGGTCGGCCTTGGATATACTGTCCACAAAGACCATAGTGTTCTGCCAGACAACACCGAATTGGAAAAGTTCAGCCCAGACTTAACCTGGTTCGAGTTGCGTGTAGATGCCGAGAGTAGAGTACACGGCTTCCGAGTTAAGGACGCCTTTTTCCTAGTGTATCTTGACCAAAATCACGACTTCTATCCAAGTTAGTCGATAACTTTGTTCGTCTCGTCAAAGAGATACGGCTCTACGGTGACTACATTGAGGCGCTTCGCTACCTCTTTGAAATGTTCAATGTCAGCGCACATTTCCATGACGCCTTCGACCTTCCCGATATGGTAGCTGAGGCTTGTACGCCCTTCGCCAGTTAGACATCGATGGAAGTGGGCGCGCGGCTTATGGCTCATCTCGTACTGTTCTCCTCCCGAGACCGGACTTTAATCAAGACTGGAATAACTTCGATTGCGCCACGTAAACGAAACGGCTTTCTTTTGACGATAGAAAGCCGCCCATCCCCCCAAATCAACGAATCGACAAATCGTCTTATGGAACGCCAAGCCTACGAGCGCCGGAGTATTCACCCCCGATACCCAGCATCTTTGCACTCGTTTCCTCATCATTGCTGGAGACAATGTTCTTCAGCTTGATAGAGAAGATAATCGACCTCGAGGCATTAGACCCACTACCGAAGTTCATGGTGCCATCCTCCATAAGCGCAAAATCAGGCGCCTGCACATTATGGAAGAACTTCGGCAACAGGAGTTCGAAGTCTGCCTGACGATGACGCGCCAGCAGAATGAAAATCCACCAACGAGCCAAATCCTCGACAGCCTCATCACGAAGTTCCTGACCATCCTTCTTAGCCAGATGATGACCCGGAACCTTCTGTGCCAGTTCATCAACACGAAGACGTGCAACACCACGCATCGCATCAACCAGCTTCTTCACATCACCCTTGGTCGTGATAGTCTCCGGCCGAGCCGGCGACCCAAAGGCAGACAAGCCACGGATCTCCGTTTCACTCCAACCCAGCTTTCTGCCATACCAAGCTAGGGAAGAATGGGGAGGAAGCATCAACGGATGATTGGCACCAAGCACAGGTGAGAAGCCTGGCATCTGCGACACCACCCAATCACCTTCGCCCAATTCTATACGCGACAAATCGACCGGCTCAATTGTCCCCTCGATACCTTCACGAGAACTTAAGTCAGGGTGACGCCTGAAAGCTACAAACGTGAAAGGCGGCTTGAGAGCATTGGGGCCATACTTAAAGAACGGCTTATCCGAAAGCGAACGGGACAAGCCCGTTGACCGCGGCAGCGTTCCGGCCAACGCCAAAGTATCAGGGTATGAAGTCGGCACCAAGTCCAACATCTCGGGCACGAAAATCATGCCGTCCCCCCTTACCTCAACTAAAGGAAGCTCGTCATACTCGCCTTCCTCACTACCAGCATCAGAGACAGAACCTTCAGATAATACGCCTTGAGGCGAACCATCTTTATGCATTACTGTCGCAGCCTGCGGAAGATCGTCCTGCTTCGCATGCCTCCTTGACGGAGCGACCATCGTCGAACGCTCGTCAAAATCTTCCAGCGAGGAAAAGACCAATCGTCCCTCACGGTCTAAACCCGCTTTCATCGCCGTCACGACTTCCAGTCTTCGAACGCGAAGCTTAAGTGCATCCAACTCAGGTGATGACAGCGTTCCTTCCCCCGCAAGAGAAAGCTGCTCGTCCAAAATCTTGCGCGCATCTTCATACGCTAGGCGCAAACGACCGCGGTATTCTTCCATATCGTCGGCCTCTCCAGAGAAATCCTTCTCTTTGAGGATAGACATGAATTCCTCTTCCGTCCGCCTCGCAGCTAACATCAGATCGTCTCTCGAGAGCGTATCCCCGGACCACTCGATGATCGCATCCCTGATACGATTGAACAGCTTTGCATTGACCCGCAGATCTTTCCATCCAGCTTTTGCTTCGAACAGCATTGAGGACAGTGGGAGCATGAATTTCGGCAGCATATGCCGCCATTGTTCAACTAAAGTTGAGCGCCGGACCATTTCAGTAAGGAGCATGGATCGCGTTTCCTCATGCTCCGTTACCCAGCGACTGAGGCCCGCCAAAACTCGATCATTGATAATCAATGCACGCAATATTTCTTCTTCATTGTCGAAGATGCTACTCAACTCTTTATTCCCAGCAGTCACCCTCTTGGTGTCCGTTATATCGATCGGATAACGGGTCCTTTTCGTGAACAATAGCTTTGGATGGCGAGACCTTGTCTCTTCGAAGCCATGTGACAATCTCTTCCGGATATCATCCGCCCGAGACATTCTTGAGGTTTCCGGCAATAGGTCTTGAACGAGTTCAAGTAAGCGGATTTTTTCATCGTCATCCATGCCAAATTCTTTGGCAAGTTCCTCAATATGACGACGCCTCTTGCCTCTTTCTCGACGAGAATCTTTAAGCTCCTCGTCTTTTAAATCTCCCTCATTCGAGGTCAAAGGTGGTTCCAAATCCGAATCCGAAATAGGGTCCGCAACCCTGCCCTCTTCCATCGGGAATTTTTGTTTCGGTCGCTTAGGACCTTCAGCACTTTCTTCTTCCATCATAGTTGATCCTTGAGAATCGAATCAGAAACCTCTGCTCTTCAGACCTTTGCGAGAGGGTGGCTCAGACCACATAAAGCTTAGCAAAGTACTCATCGGCATCGGCGAACGGAGCAAAACACCACTGCCAGCAGAACTGTGCCTTTTCGCGGAACAGGGCGGCGCAGACCACATAACATTCTAGGATATAGGATTTCCGCGGTTTGTTTGCATATCAGAGGGTGGCCGAGACCACATAAGCCCTAGTTTATACTACTTTTAGCATACCGCAGTCGCAGACCACATAGGTCACGGAATACCTAAGATCGTGGCGGATTTCAGGATCGGTGCCTGAGGGTGGCGCAGACCTCACAAAAATCCCACAATTCGCTCAATCCCGCATTTATCCGTGTGTTCTGTTCGATAAGAACCAAAATAAAACGGCACCCGAGCGCCGGTAACCGCAAGATATTTAGATATTTCGCTATTTCTCTGAACCGGCCACATACAATTTCTGGACAAGAGATACCAAATTTGACTGACGACGGGCGATTATTCGCGGCATGTCTACTAGACAGCTTGCTAATTTCGTACGCGCAATACCACAAAAAGGGGCGCACTTGCGTTCACCCCTGTTTGCGGGCGCCATTCCGGCCGTTGACGGCTGTCATGGTATTTGTTCGCTTCGCTCACACGTCGCCCCTGCGGGGCCTCCTCATGCTGCGGTCATTGGCATGACCTGGGGCGGCGAGCATCGCCTTGGGTGAAGGTGATACCGTTCGGACGCCATCTGCCGTCCGATCCGAATCCAGAGTTTTTTGCGAAGAACTGAAGGAAGGAATGCCGGGATGAACCGGCATGAAGAGAGGAAAAGATTTCCGCTCGAGCTTCGCCTCGCCGGTTCGCCAACCGAACCGAAAAGGAAAACGAAAATGACTAACCAACACCTTGATCCGGTGCTCGAGGAACACGCAAAAGTTTTGCAGCATGAACCTGGGTACACCGTGCTGCGACGCGTCCCCGAACCCTATTCGCAATTTCCCGATGATGGCGTCCCGCCCGATGGCCGCTGCATTGCAATCGTCGATCTCGAAACCACCGGCCTCGACGCAGAAAAAGATTCTATCATCGAACTCGCTCTCATGCTCGTATGGGTGGACGAAGAAGGCGAAATCATTTCGCACTTCGGACCATTGAGTTGGTTGGAGGATCCGGGCGTCGAACTCGATCCGCGGATCACGCTCGTCACAGGTCTCGCCAATCACCATCTGGTCGGCAAAACGATCAACGATATCTCAGTCGAAGGGCTGCTCAGCCGCGCTGATATGTTCGTCGCGCACAATGCCCAATTCGAGATCGATTTTCTCGAGCGGCGCTATCGAATTCTCGAACACGCACCATGGGGTTGCTCGCTTCGAGATATCGATTGGTTGATGGCTGGTTTCGATGCGCGAGCGCAAGGCCACTTGCTGATGCAACATTCATGGTTCAGCGACGCACATCGCGCAGGTCCGGATGTGTGGTCGCTGTTTTGGCTCTTGAGCCAAAGGCGCAAAGGCCTCGGCGCCGATCCGGAACGAACGCATCTCCAGCGGCTGCTCGAAGCAATCGAAAAAGACAGCGTCGTTGTCCAAGCTAATCGCGCGCCGTTCTCGAAGAAGGATCTGCTGAAAGCTCGTGGCTACCGCTGGAATGCGGATGCGCGGTTCTGGCAAAAAGAGCTCGATGAAGAGCTCGTCGCGCACGAGCAAGCATGGTTCTACTGCCAAGGCCTTCCTGCGCCGACCTTGCGACCGATCAGTGCCCATCAGCGTCATCGCTGAAGCGGACAATTTCCAACCACCGAATTTTATGCGGCCCGCGTTCCTCGCGGGTCTTTTCATATGGAGAGCACACAAATGCACATTACCCAGAACAGCTTCGAGGAAATCCTCGAGCGTGAGGCCCGACTGTTTGCAGCGAGAAGCGGCGGCGATGGACAATCAGATCGGCCGACAAGGCTCATCATCGCGGACTTCGAATACCGCTGGGATCGGCTTCGCTACGATGCCTATCGCGTCGAAGAAGGCTGTGATGCCGAGCCCCTAATCCGGTGGCCATTCCATCGCATCGCAGCTGCATCCTGGTTGCAGCTCCGCATCGATCCCGGTGAAGACATCCCGGTGATCGAGGACGTGGTGGTCGTTACCGAAAACGAGGCAACAGAATCCGAGATAGCAGAGCAATTCTTCAACGCGCTTTGCCAAGCGAGCGACGCGTGCCTTGTAACCTGGGGCGGAGAAACGAAAGACCTGGCGGTGCTCCGCCGCTGCGCCAACGAGTTCGGGCTTCTGCTTCCTCCGCAACTGATCGATGGATCGCCTCATGCGCGCGAGCGCATCGATCTCTGCCGCGCGGTTACCCGGACAATGCGGTCGCGCGGATTACCGTCTTTGCCGACAACCAGAGAGACTTGCACCGCCAGTTCATGATTCTGCTCTTCTCTCCCGATCGACCAAGGGTCTTTAAGCGCCCCTCGCGAGCGCTCGGCGACTTGCTCGAGCTCCGTTTGATCGAGAGCATCGACCGCGATGGCCAGATTCTGGCGCATGTGATCGAAGAGGTTTCGAAACATCCCCTCCCTTTGCGCAGCCGTAGCGCCGGCCAGCAGAAAGAGACCGCGCTCGGTATCGTGATCAATGCCTTCATGCGCAGAAGATGAGTAAATGCTCTCATCAGCGGCGAGCATCGCGACCCCAGGATAGCCGACCCGGATTAAATCGAGTTGATCGAGGTTCGGATTGGTATAGCGCCATCCACGACGAAGATCGTTCCATACCCTATGCGCCAATACGCGATTGGCCGAACGCTTCGCTTCGTCTAGCGCCTTGAAGCTGGAAGGTTCTGGGTCGAGCATCCATTCGGATCGCCGCTTCTCATCCGTCGGCTCGAACCCTAGCGCCATGCGAACAGCATCGCCGAAGCGCTCATATTCAAGGCCTTCTGCGCCAGCTTGGCGGACTGCCCGCAATATCGCCCCTCGAAGCAGGGTCACGAAGATGAAATCGTTGAAATGGCCCGCCTGCAAAGCAGCGTCCTGGCGATTATCGGTGAACCCGAGAAGTTTGCGCCTGACAGGATCAGACGGCACATCCGCGCGATCCATCCAGTCGAGGATCTGGCTGGTGATCAGGGTCGTGGCAGAGCTGCGCCCCTCAGCCGAGAGGCCGGCAAGCTTGTTCTGATCGCGCGCCTGCGGAGCAGGCTGATTTTTACAACGCGGACAGAATCGATATTTTCCAGGGAAGAACCATGCGGCAACTCCATCTTCCTGATGTCGGCCGTCAGGACCGACGCACATTAAGCGACCATCGTGTTTTCCGCGATGACTCGACTTCAGTCTCGGCCCTGTAGCAGCCTTCTCGATCCAGTCGTCCGGATACTCTTCGATATCTCCTGCAAATTGCAGCGTGCCGTCAGCATCCGGTATGAGAAAGCCATGGAGGTTGCCTTCCTCGTCGGGAGAGTCCTGAGGGGTTTGGTCTATCGAACGAGGAATAAGCTCTCGGTTCTCGCTAAGCGACACTGAATGGACTTCCTGTCCGCAAGACCGGCAGAAAAACAGTGGGTAGAGACGCGCTTCTGGCCGATCGCGATGGAAGAGCTCGCCGGAAAGATCGACGAGCCTGCGGCCTGCGGGCTCGAGTGTTGCCGCAGCGTGACCCGCACCCGACAAAAAGCGATGCAGCTTGAAGGCCATAAAAGCCTGTTCATGCCCATCGGCAATATCGCTCATCGCGACCAATCTGCCCGCAAGCGCGTCCCGGCAAGCGGCTTCGTCGCGTCCAGAAAACTCGGCTAGCGCCTTTGCGGCCTGGCTCATGGTCTGCGGTTTCGCGCGGCGCAATGTCTCGCCAGCATCGAGACCGATGTTCAGTTCAATCCAGACAGCCAAGGGATCAGTTGCAAACTGAGAAGGCTCGGCAGGAACTGGTGCGCCCGACTCGATTAGCTTGGAGACCTGCATCTGGAGAGCGATCTCGTCACCCGGGTGGTTCGTCCGCCGCTCGAGTGTTTCGGTCACGATATCTTCCTGAGCCACAAACTCACCGAAAAGGGCCGTGCCGACCTTCGATACAGCGGCTCGCCCTACATCCTCGTCACCCGATGCCATCGTAGCCGACGTCCCGATGCACGTCATGCGGTCAGCACCCAAGCGCTCTCGGACCCTACGAACCAGCATCGCCACGTCGGCTCCCTGACGACCACGATAGGTATGAAGTTCATCGAGGACGAGGAACTCGAGCCCTTGCATATTGTCGATGACGCCTTGATCGATCTCGTCCTGCCGGGTGAGCAAGAGTTCGAGCATCATAAAATTGGTGAGAATGATGTCGGGGCACTCTGCCCTTATCTGCTGGCGCCGCGCTTCACTTTCCTGCCCAGTATAACGCGCAAATGTTGGTTTCAGATTGTCTGGCAAGCCCGACGGACCGATAAACTTCTCCAGCTCTTCAAGCTGCGAATTTGCCAGAGCGTTCATCGGATAGATGATGATCGCGCGCGTTCTCCGTGGCTCTCCCGCTCGTCGCGCCTTCACGATGCGATCGATTATCGGGAGGAAAAAGCAGAGCGACTTTCCCGAGCCTGTGCCCGTTGTGACGATGAAGTTTCGGCCTTGTGCAGCCTTGGCCAGCGCTCGTTGCTGGTGGAGGAAAAGCTCGATCGGTTGGCGCGGCTGGCCGAAGGCAAAGATATCCGCGAGCGCAGGATCGACGAGACCATCGGCCACAATTTTGTCGATCGACATTCCGCGTGCGTACTGCGGGTTCAGCCCGATAAGCGGCTCCGGCCAGAACCGACCGTCTTCATAGATCCCATCGACCGACTGGCGCAGGTCGTCAGCGCGGATTTCTGTAAAGGAACGCGCGAACTCCTCATACTTGCCGATAAGGGCGCTATCCAATTCAAAAACGTTCACGCCATTTGTCCCTTCATCGTCTTGTCGATCCCCCGCCAATCATTTTCATGGCTAAATTCGCTGCTGGTCCTAGATAGTTTCGCACGGGCAGCCTTTGGGCCCTCATGGCTATTAATTCGCCGCTCGGGATCCTCGCGCCGCGTGTGTGCAAGCTCACCTTGCTAACCGCTCCATCTCCTCTACCAATCGCGCGAACCGGTCGCTGGCCGTTCCCGGATGGAGACTTGCGAGAACGCTTGATAGCTCGCGGTAATACCAAAGGCTGCCATCCTTCCCGCCAGTGAAGCGGGTCCAGACCTTTTCGCCATGAGCGTGCAAGTCGGCCACGATGGCACCCGCGTTGTGGGTCTTGTCAGCGATGCTGACTTCGAGCGAAGCAGCGGGCTTGAGAGAAAGGCTGGATAGGTAAGCTTCCTTGCGGGTGCGCCAAGGTGGTTTCGGGTGAGTATCGCTATCGGTGCAGTCAGCAACGATCTGGGCGACCGCTTCTCCAAAGCGAGAGCGGATATCTTCCAGCCTTTCTGGCCCGCCCTGGTCCTCGACCGCATCATGCAGCAATGCGGCAATGGCCTGGTCTTCCGTTGCACCGTTCTCAATCGCAATCGCTGCCACGCCGAGGAGGTGCGAGACGTAAGGAATATCCGCTCCTTTGCGCCGCTGGGCGCGATGAATGCGGCTCGCATAAGCAAGCGCATCGTCGAAACGCTCGGTAAGGTGATTGTTCGAATCAGTCGTCATGGCAGGTCCCTGACAGGTTCTTGCGACATTTCCGGTCGCACCTCGCCGAGGATGGCCTTCGCCGCTTCGAGCCGCTCCCGCATGACCTCGCGCAGTTCCTCCGGTGCGACGATGGCGACCTCCCCGCCCCACGTGAAAAGGTGTTCTGCGATCTCGCGCAGGCCGCCGCTGCGGAAGCGGACGAGGAGCGCCCCTCCCTCACCTTCTGCCAGTTCCTGCGCCGGATGGAAGCTCCAGCCCCGGGCGCGGTCGGCGGAGGTCGGCGCAACCTTCAGCACTATGTCCTGCGCGTCCTCGCGCCAGACACCGAAGCTCTGGCCCAGCCATGCGTCGAGATCCCACCCCTCCGGCGCGCAGCCAAGCTGGTTGCTGGCGCGCAGGTCGCTCATCCTGTCGAGCCGGAAAAAAGTTGGCGGCTCTTCGCGGCCAGGCATCTTTCCCACGAGGTAGGGGACGCCGCCGTGAATCAGGCCATAGGGCACGACACGGCGCCAGCGCGGCGCGTCTGCACCTTCCGCCCGGTAGTCGAACTCGAGACAGACGCCGGCGAGGATTGCGCCCTGGATCGTGGCAATGGTTTCCGGCGCGACGATCACGGCCGGGCCCGCCATACGCATTCCTCGCTGCAAGCGCGCAAGCGCATCGAGGTCGGGATCGATGCGGCGCTTCTCCCGATCGTCAAGTGCCGCCTTGACCTTGCCGAGAATGCTTTCGAGTTGCGGGGCATGGGCCGCTCCCTTGCGCGCCAGAGTGGCGACCTCCGTCTGGAGGGCAGCGACTTCTCCCGCATTCGGCCGCGTGTAGGCGCGGCGCAGGCCATCGGGGATCCGAAAGCGCTTTCGTCGGTCGTCGGCCAGTTCTTCGAGGACGAAGGCTTCGGCGATCACATCGCGCAGCCGCTCCGCAGTGCGTCGATTGACTTCGAGTTGTTCGGCCATCTCATCAAGCGTCAGGCCTTCGGCGCTGTCGGCCAATAGATGGACGAGGCGCAGCAGCCTGCGAAACTTGCCCATCCTGTCGCTCATTATCGCCATCCCCCACGGCGTGACCGGCGAATACGACCGGAGCTTTCGCAGGCCTTGTCGCGGCAAAATCTCATGAAAACAAGTCTTTCCTAGGCCGCTGTCCCGAAATTCGTGCGATTACTCAGGGCGGCAAACATCACACTGAGCGACCGCATGACATGCTCACGCCTTCCGGCAATATCGACTTGCGCAATACGGAGGCGCTCTGCCCCGCGAGTCATGCCGAATGATTGTCTCTCACCCCCGACGTCGCCCGGCGCGGAAGGATAAAGCAGCATGAGATCGCTGCACTCATAGATGCGCGCATAGGCCATCAGCTGGTAGACATCGGCCTGACTCACCCCGCCCTTTCCTTCGAAGGGCTTGGAGATGGCTTTCCATTTGGTGTCGATGATCGAGACGATCTCGCCGCCGCGGCGCAGCAGAATGTCTGGCCGGGTCTGGAACAGGTGGCCTTCGCAGGACTCGCCCTCGCGCCACTCGCCAAGACAATACTTGAGGCCGCCCTGTTCGGTCACCTCGATATCGGATCCTGCCAGCGCGCGGCGCAGCAGAGCTGCCACATAGCTTTCGAACAGATCGTTCATCGGGAACAGCAGCGTGACCCCCTCCCCCGCCTTCTCGCGGTGGTGGGTCGCCTGCCAGTCGCGTTTGAGGAAAAGCTTTGCTAGATCGAACAGGCTGCGCCAGCGGCGGTTAGACCGATCAAGCTGGACCCGATCCCATGGTAGGCTGCTCGGGGGCACATCGCTAACCTCATCAAGCAGATGACGCAGCTCGGTAAGTCGGCGGCGGGTTTCGGCGGCACGAACGTGTCTCCCCAGGAAAACCACTGTCGCCTTCATGACCTGCAGCAACGGCGTATCGGATTCGAGGGAATCGAAGCGGCAGGCGAGCCGGTCGGGCCGCACGGCATGGTGGGTGAACTGGCGCACCACGTCCATGCGGCCGCGCAATGCAGGCAGGTCATCCTCGCAAAGCAGGTAACGGCGGGGCAGGCCGCGGCGCACCTCATCGAGCAGGCGATCGGCAAACAGGCGGATGAGAATATCGAGCAGCGTCTCCCCCTGCCGCGCAAGCTGCGCCGCTCCACCGCTAGATAGGTCGAAGCCGAGCGCAACATCGAGCATCCCAATCAGTCGCTGACGCACTGTCACTGCGTCCTCGCCAGGGCTGTCCGGATCGACCTTGGGCAAAATCTCGAGACTACAGCCCTTCCCCGCAAGGACACCAATCACCTGACGCGTACTCAAATGTTTGTGATGATCCACCAGGATCGCCGTACCTTCCGTCCCGCCACATGGATGCGCGCGGGCGGCAGCCAGCAACTGGTTGGCCTCGGCGCGGCTAAAGCCGCCGTCTCCCACCGGCACCCGGCCCCATTCATGGACAGATTTGTGGGTCACTCTGCGCTTCGCTCTGGCCGGAGCGGGGCTTTGCCGATCAGCGTGTCGTAAACATCGCCAGCAAACTCGCTCCGAACGCTCCAGCTCAAGCGATCTTCACCTGACTCGATGCCGGGAGGAACCGGCAGCTTGCGCTTCTCGATAAAGCCTTCGCCCACCACGGCCGCGAGCCGGCTCCAGTCATCGAAGAAGTATTCCTGCAACAACGGAATGACCTTGTCGCGCATTGTGGCATCGATGGCTTCGCGGTCCGTACCGCCGTCTCCCATGAAGAATGCGTGCCCGATGCGGTGCTCGCGATCGTGCAGGTATTCGATGCGCTCATTCATAACTTCGAGCACGCGCCGGAGCGGCACGCCATCGACCCGCTCGGGCAAAAGACCGGGCTGGGGTGCGATTTCCTCGAACCGGAACCGGCGACGTAGCGCGGTGTCGAGCAGCGCAATCGAGCGATCGGCGGTGTTCATCGTGCCGATGATGTGAAGATTGGCCGGCACACCAAATTGTTCGTTTGAATAAGGAAGGGTGACGCGCAAGCTCTCGCTCTTGCCAAGTCGCTTGTCAGGTTCGATCAGAGTGATGAGCTCGCCAAAAACCTTCGAAATATTCGCACGGTTGATCTCGTCCACGATTAATACGTGTTCCTCCGCGCTGTCTCGCGCGGCCTCGGCCATATCTCGAAATATTCCGGATTTGGGCTGGAGTGTGAACCCACCTCCATCAAGCGGGTGAGGCCTAAGCCCTTCAACGAACTCCTCATAGGAAAAATTCTGGTGAAAGGTTACCAGCGCAATCCGGCCCAGCGCGACCAGATCGTCGTAGCGGTCGCGCAGTTCCCTGCGCAGATCGGCTTCCGTGAGCAGCGGGTCCTCGTCATCCAGCCCTTCGCATAGCTTCACAGCAGCGCCCATGGTGCGATAGGTTTTCCCGGTTCCGGGAGGGCCATAGAGGATGAGGTTTATAGGGTCCGACTGACTGGCGGTTTCCTTGTCCCCTTCTTGGGCGTCAGGGCCGTCGCTCCAGCGCGAGAGGTTGGCGCGGAACCATTCGATATCCTGCTCTTCATCGTCAAACGTGAACCGGATTAATCGCCGGCTCATTTCCTTACCCGTTCCGACACGCCAGATCGTGGGCTGGTATGTGTAAAAATACCAATCTCGCGGTTCGAACTCTTCATCCCACTCGACCTGCACGGTCTCACCATCGGTCGTCGGCGCGGTAATTGTGCCGCGCGCCTTGATCCGCATCACCGACACCTTGCGGCCCCAACCGTCGAACGGAAGATCGTGCTGTTGTACGAAGGTGGCCTTGATCGCAATTCGGTCGCCAGGTTGCATGGCTTCGACTTGCTGCCTCTGATGCAGCGTCGGGGTGTCGATCTGCCAGATGCCTTCGGCAAGGAAGCGGTCGACCTGGCTGTCTGTACGCCCAAACGATGCGCCGACGAACCAGTAAGGGCGCGCCGCCTCGGATAGGTCAAGTCGAACGGCATTCAGCTCTGCCGTATCCGCCTCTGGAGGTTCGCTATCTTCGTTGCCACCAAGCGCAACCCAGATGAAACCCTGAACGTCAAACAGATCCTGTGGCTCCCATCCAAATTCGTTATCGAGTAGCCCAAACAGGGCACGCATGAGCTGCAACCATTCCGCGAGGTCAGATTCGCGGAACTCGTTTTGCGGGAAGAGTTTGCGACCAAAAATGCGTTTGCCCGTCTCCTCAATCTTCGCGATCTTGAACCAGCTTGCTTCGTCGGGGTGGAGGGTTGCCCACACGGTGATCGGGATTGACAAAACCTCCCCGCGGCGAAGTCCAGCGATACCAGCATCGCGCAGGGCTTCTAACTCGCCGGCCGCCATAGCGATGGCTTCCACCGCCGGCGCTTCGCTGCGCGCCAATTCGCCCAACACATTGTAGAAGCGATTGGTGAGAGCGGGGTCGGCAGCTTGGACCTCAGGCAGGGTCCGCCAATTCAAGGGTACACCTTGTTGCCCGCCCACGAGGATACGGTAAAGCTTTTCACCAGCGGCCCGATCATCATTAGCGCTAGCCGCAATGGTATGTGCATCTTCGATCAGCTGGTTTTTGTATCGGCGCTCGACTTCCCAGTATTCGCCTTCCTTATCAATAAAGCTGGTGAAATTGGACATCTGGCGCAAGAAACTGTCACGGCAGCGCTGCAATTCGGGCCAGTCGATCACTACAAAGCCCAGCTCCTCCAACGTTGCTTTGCACAGGCTGCCGCCGGCGCTCGCGTCTAAGCCGCGTTCACGCATAGCCCAATGAACGATCGCCTTGCTCGGATAGCGCTTCCCGGCGTGAACGAGCCAGTATCTATTCGGCAACCCCCGGTCTTTCAAATCGGCAACAAAGGCGTCGGGCGAACCGGCGGCATCGCAGGCGGCCATACCGGCAAAGATGGCTTCACGATCTAAGCCGGAGAGGCGTCCTTGGGCCTGGTCACCTGCTTCCAAAAATCGCCGGTAAAGCGTGATGGCCGAACGGTAGCTAGACAGAGCATTGTAGAGATTACCGTCGATCGCGACGGAGGTCGGGTTGGCGCGACCGGCCGCCTCATCCGCTCTGGTGTAGCGGAACGTCCTCAGCAATGTCTCTAGCTGGTTTTGCGCATAATGGTCATCCAGATCACCGTATTGCTGGTCCAGTCGGCGCGCCTCTGACATTTTCGTGCTCACCGTATTGGCGGCATATTGTTGCGCTTCGAGCCATGCTGCGAATTCCGTTTCCCGCATTCAATTCGATCCCTGTTTCGGTTTGAATTTGTTTAAACTCAGCCGGCGACAATAACGGTCGCAGATATTTGGACCACATTGAATGTTAAGCTTGTCCGGTCGCATCGCATAGACAATCGGCCGAATAGGTTGAGGAGAAATTCTTATTGAGGACACCACTGTGGCTGTCAGCCAGTTGGGTGCATCCTACCTCGAGCGCTTTCAATAGCACTAGCGAGGCAGGCGCCGTCTTTCCGCCTCAGATTTCCAAAGTCGCCAAAGCCTCTTCGGCATCGTCGCGAACAAGATGGCCATAATGCTTCTCGATCATGGCGACGCTTGTTCCGGACAGCTGGGCAACAGTCAGAATCGGCAAGCGCACGCGTATGAGGTCCGTAATGACACTATGGCGTAGGGTGTATGCCGTAACAGCATCCGGCAAGTTCGCCTTCCTTACAGCATCCTTGATCGGGTGCTTCCAGCTATCCTTGTTCCACGCGCCACCAGAATGCCTAGCAAAAATCGGCGCGGTTGGCAGTTTCCCCTTCACCTGCGCGGCGAAGAAATCAGCGATGAGTGTCGGCAAAGAAATCTGCCGCGGGTTGTCGTTCTTGTCCTTACCGATCGTGAGGGTTCGAGTTCGCTTTTCAAAATCTCTTGCGGTTAAGGTTGCGAGGGCACCGGGACGAAGGGGCAAGAGACATAGCGCCCTTAGGAACGGCCGCGCTTCCTCGCAGGCGGTATCGATCAATCTCTTCCGCTCACCTTTGTCCAAATATAGTTCTCGGCGTTTGTCCGCACCCTTGAAGGGCTTAAGCGCCTCCTGCCATGCGGCATCGGTATTGGGGGAACCAGGCGTAAGGACAAGCCTCAGCGCCGCTCGCAAAGGCACCATGTCGCGGTTCACCGTCGACTTGGCTCGTTCCTTCCAGCGCTTCCCGCCTTCCTTGGTCCGAGTCAACAAGGCGGGCGCCTGTTCCAGCCGCTTGCGCCAACTGCGTAAATGGTGTCGCCGAAGCTTGTCGAGCTTTACCTTGGCAATGGGATCATCGTAGACGTGCCTCCGGAAAACGCCTTCGGCGATCGGATTGGGCTTTTCCTCCAGGTAGGCGACGCAGGCATCCTTCACCGTCACCATATCGCGGGCGAGTTCGCCGCCAGACTCCGCAATTGAAGCCCAGACCTCAGCATCGATCTTAGCTTGCTTGAAAACATTATGACCTGAAAGCGCGCCATAGTCGCCAAGCCGCTTGCGTTTATTCCGATTGGTATCGGGGTCATAAAATCTGGCAAACCACGTGCCACCCACCGTCTTCTTTGAAGGTCGATAGCCGAGGTAGACCCCTTGGCGCAGACGTTGCCAGTGCGGCTCATCGCCCGCTTTTGGTTTCAATTTTTCGCGATCCCCGATGCGGCTCAAATCTGGCATCAGGAATCGCTATCCTAAAATCCATGAAAAAAACATGAAAAACTTGGGTGGACAGCAACGAACGCCGGCGGGCATCGGACCTTGTTTTTATTAGATTTTATAATTCTCAGAAACCGCGGATTTTCGTTATTCCCATCCTTCACACGGGTGGGGTCGCAAGTTCAATCCTTGCCGCGCCCACCATTTCCGCCAGACGCTATCGGATCGATCCCCGCCGCAA
>FUFK010045172.1_pt1 | contig 36991 bp, 46 predicted proteins | sample 1021851 | NCBI WGS metagenome assembly FUFK01 (sample SAMEA51879418, study PRJEB19060) | metagenome | reverse complement strand
AAATTTTATGATGGTTCTAAATTTAGAACTACAGGTGGAGCAGAAGTAAGTGCAACACAACCGGCTGGTTTAGCCACTGGTGATTTATGGTGGGATAGCACAAACGAACAATTATACGCATACAACGGAACAGGTTACGTATTGATTGGACCACAAGGTTCAGGAACTACTGTAACACAGATGAAAACCGTTACAATACGTGATACAACTAGTGTAAACAGAGTAGTCATTCAAGCCATTGTTAATGATGAAGTAATTTATATTATTAGTGCAGTATCATTTACTATTGATTCAACAGATCCAAGTAACGCAGTTACAGGATTTGACGTAATTAAAAAAGGATTAACCCTAAGAAATACACAAAACGCAACAGGCGGTGTAACAAGTTCAACTGATTACTACTGGGGTACAGCAAGTAACTCATTGAAACTTGGTGGATATAGTGCTTCAGACTTTGCATTAGCAGGATCTGGATCATTTACTTCACTTGTTAGCTTTGCAGATGCAGGTATTTCAATAGGTAATTCAAACGATCTTAAGATTTATATTGAAAATGATAACGAAGGTGTTATTTCAAATGAAGTTGGTACAAAAATTGAATTCAAGGTAGACGATTCAGTAGGTACTAACACTCACGCACTTACTATTGAGTCAACAGGATTACATCCTGCGACAAACAACAACTTCAACATAGGTAAAGCGGGAACTAAATTTAACACAATATACGCAACAACGTTTAATGGTACAGCTTCACAGGCTTCAACATTGGCGGTTGGTGCAAATTATCGTTCAGCCTCAACAGCGGCAACTAATAATACAGTAGCAGTTAGAGACGGTTCAGGAAATTTAGTAGCAAACTTGTTTACAGGTACAGCTACACAGGCACAATACGCTGACTTGGCAGAGAAATATGCAACTGACCAAGAACATCCAGTAGGAACAATTATGACTATTCCTACTATGAGAGATGGCGATATGGGTGATGCCGAAATGATAGCTTGTGATTTAGATGGAATACCAACAGGTGTTATATCCGACAAACCAGCATACTTAATGAATGCTGAAGCAGAAGGTCAAGCAGTAGCACTTAAAGGTAAAGTTCCAGTTAGAGTCACAGGTCCAGTATTCAAAGGTGATCCGATTTATTCAAACATCGACGGTGTGGGTTCACAAATTATCCAAGATGGTAAAATGATTGGTATTGCACTTGAAACTAATGAAGATGAAGAAGAAAAACTAGTCGAAGTATTTTTAAAGGTTTAATTAAATGGCAATCGGTGATATTATTACTGCGGCAAGGTACAATAACTTGCAATCGAGAGTAGCAACAATTTTAGGAACAGGATCAGGTGATGACGGATACGGACAAGCACTTAATTCTAACCAAGTTGGTGTTTCTACTAATATTACTGCTAGTCATATGTCAACACTTTACACAGATATTGCTAATGGAAGAGTACACCAAACAGGTACAGCACCTTCAGAAATAGCAATTATTACACAAGGTTCAACAATTTTAGATAGTGATACAGTTAATAAAAAAGGTGTAGCACAGTTTGAAAATTTAACAACTACCTTAGAGAACGAAAAGTTTCAAATACACAGTTCTCAAGCAACGGCAGAAGCGGCCAAAACAGCTCAATATTCAAGTGCTTGGAACGGAACACTAGTACACCTATTAGATGTTACGTTTACTGATGCAGATCACCGCAGACAATTTTTCAATGCAGGTGGTGAAGTGCGTTTTGCAAGTAATATTACATACCTAGGATCTAGTGCAAAGACTATTGACTGGATGGGTATGCTTGTAAATATGGGAACTGTTAAGATGGGTTACACATCAACAGCGGCAACAGGTTCAGGATCAGGTTCAACAGTAGGATTTCATGATCTTACAACGTCTTTTCAGACGCTTTTCACTAAAAATGGTACAGGATTATATGCGGCCAACAACTATACATTGAAGGCAAAAATAGTTGGAACTAATCAAATCCAATTTAGAGCTGAATGGAATGACGCAAATACTGGTAATCCAAACTACGATGAAGATGTTCAAGGTGTTGTAAACAGCACAGTCACACAATATCGTGCAACAGGCGTATACGTAGAAGTACCAACTCCAACATATAGCACAAACGGCAGTTCAAACTTAACATAGTCCACTAATTTTTTGTCTAAATAGTATAAAGAATTAGGATTACTGTTATGGACGAACGATTAAAAAAAGCACTCGATTTTTCAAACTACATGGTTACTCTTAATAACCAAAAAAGAGTACTAAAAGAAAAGTATCTCGAGTCAAGAATACATTATTTCAATGGCGGTCAGTTTTCTGTAACTAGGGAGCTACTAACTTTTGTTGGTCAGTTATGCGATAAAGGAGACACTACCAACATTCCAATAATAGATGATAATGATGTACCAATAAAAATTGCAGATCTAGATGAATTTTTCGATGATATAATGGACATCTATTTTAAAGCTTCTAACGAATACCATCAAGAGTATGAAAAGATTAGGTCTAAACGCAAAGTCTCTGGATTGGTAGAGTCCGATGAAGAGTAAAGGTGCTTTAATATTTGCCAGAAATAATGCACAGATAGATTATATCAAACAAGCACATTATTCAGCAAAAAGAATTAAGAAATTTCTTAACATACCCACTAGCATAGTTACGGATAGTGTAGATTACTTAAAGGAAACATACAAAGACTATGAAAAAGTTTTTGATAAAGTTATAGAAGTTCCTTTCACAAACAATTCGACTACTAAAAGATATTTTGATGGATCGGGTGTAGCAAAACATTTACAATTTAAGAATGACTTACGTACACAGTCATATGAACTAACACCGTACGATGAAACTTTATTGTTAGATAGTGATTACATTATTGCAAATAGTTTATTCAAGCATTGTTTTGAACAAGACCATGATTTTTTAATTTTTAAAAATGCAATAGATCTAACTGCTTGGAGAAATACTGATGAGTTCCAAAAGATAAGTGATGCAAGTGTAGACTTTTATTGGGCTACTGTAATATTCTTTAGAAAGTCAGAAGAAAACAAAATATTTTTTGACCTAACAAAGCACATACAAGAAAACTGGGATCATTACAATAGTATCTTTCAAGTCAATAGGGGTACTTTCCGTAACGACCATGTGTTTAGTGTAGCAATACATATAATGAATGGTTATCAGTCAGGAGATTTTGCTCGTAAGTTACCAGGTAAAAAATATTATACAGCAGATAGAGATATATTATGGGATTTGAAAGATGATAACTTTTTATTTTTGTTAGAAAAAGAAAATCATTTAGGAGAATACACACCATTACGTATTAAAGGCAGTAATGTTCATGTAATGAACAAGTTTAGTCTAAACAGAATCATTGATAGAGGAGATGTATAGTGGAATTTGTTTGGCACATATTATTAACCGTGTGCTTAGGTAGTAATTGTTTAACACAAGATGTACAATGGTTCGATGATGAAGCCACTTGTAGAGAAATGCTTGTACTATATGCAGAAGTACCACCAGATGGTAAGTGGGACACAGTAGAATATGTGTGTAAACCAGTTGGGAGTAAAAGTGTCTAGTAAAGGATTTGTATTAATAGCACAAAACAGCGAATATGATTACGTACAACAGGCGTGTACGTTAGCTATGAGTATTAAAGCTACTAATGAAGCAAAGATTTGTTTAATAACCAACGATAAAGTGCCATCTAGATATGAAAAATTGTTTGATGTTATCAAACCTATACCATGGTCTGACGATGCAAAAGACAATGCTTGGAAGGTAGACAATCGTTGGAAGTTATATCATGCAAGTCCATATGACGAAACTATTGTGTTGGATACAGATATGCTTGTATTACAAAACATAGACACATGGTGGAAGTTTTTAGAGAACTATGAAGTGTTTTATACTAGTAATGTATACACTTACAGAGGAGAAAAGGTAGTAGACAACTATTATAGAAAAACTTATATAGCAAATAACTTACCTAATGTATATGCAGGATTTCATTATTTTAAAAAGTGTGATTTTGCAAAAGAATTTTATACTTTGTTAGAACTTGTAATGAATAACTGGCAATTATTTTATGGCAAATATGCTAAAGAACAATATCAAAAGTTTTTAAGTGTAGATACAAGCACAGCAATAGTTACAAAAATATTAGATTGTGAAGATAGGATTACAAACAAACTAGTTAAGTTTCCAACATTTACTCATATGAAGCCTCATATACAAGGTTGGAAAAATGGAAGTGCTACTTGGCGTAGCAGAGTTGGATCTTACTTAACAGAGGACCTAACACTTAAGATAGGTAATCACTTACAGTCAGGTATCTTTCATTATACAGAAAAAGAGTTTCTTACTGATGACAAGATTAACAAATATGAAAGGTATTTAGGAATATGAGAACAATTGATCTCATAGTAGGATCTGATCACAGAGGGTTAGAACTAAAAGACAAATTGCTAGATTATGTTTCACCAGATGATATAAACGGTACAACATTGTTTGATATAGCAGTAATACAAAATTTAAAACCACACGAAGCAGGTACGTCAGTTGATTATCCAGATGTAGTAAAAGACATGGGGTACCATTTTGATAAAGATAATTATGGTATATTAGTTTGTGGATCAGGTTACGGAGTTAGTATTGCGGCCAATAGATTTAAAAATATGAGAGCAGTAGTTTGTAGAACACCTAAAGAAGCAGAGATGGCTCGTAGACACAATAACGCAAACGTATTATGTTTAGGTGCAGACTTTACAACAACAAGCCAAGCAAAGAAAATTGTAAAAGCATTTTTTACAACATACTTTGAAGGCGGTAGACACGCACGAAGGGTTAAGAAGTTAGGAAAATTATGAAACTAGGAATCACAGTAGCATCTGAAAGGTATGCAGTATTTGATCCTGTAACAGGAGAGCTATTGTCCTTGCCTAATAAGAAACCAACAGAAGGTAGCTTTATAGCAGTAGGCGAAGATGATGTAAAGGGTATACTTGAAGGTAGAGAAAGTATGAACTTCTATTATGTTCATTATCTAAAAAGAGCAAAAACATATGAACTTAGACAACGTAGTAATCACGATATAGATAGTTACTTTGTAGATGACTTAATTTATGACGTTCCAACAGAAGCAGATAATCCTGATATAACNNTNACNAAAAATNTAAAAGATACCTGTTGGAANNTTNNAATTGGCGGNGATTTAGAAATGAATATNCTAGCACAAAAGNTNAGNNTNACNAANNCGTCANTTAGTCCTTTAGTNTNACNAANAAAGATGATCCNAANATATTATANAAAACNNTANANTTTNCNTTTGATAAATTAATNAANGGAAANTANATNGTTTTACCNTTTAGTGANAAATTTGAGTTTGACAACGAGCCNNTTTCAGTGTATACTATNAANAAGTTTGANAGTTACAAATANGAGGTTATAAAATGAAGTCTAAAATTTTAGCAGAAAATATCGTAAAAGGTTCNGGTGGNCACGGACTTAAACAAGATCAACTTGTTAAGATATTTGATAAGATAGATAATTTAGAAGANTTTGCATACACANTTAAAAAAGTNNTAGAGCATGGAGGAAAGGATTATCTTACAACACAGAGCTTTTCAAATCCAATGCCNGCNTTTGATACTTTTACAAGATGGCATCACATAGATGAAAAGTATGACCCAAGTTGGGGCTTTGATAAAAAAGATGCCGGCTGTTATATGTATGGTATGTTCAAAGGCTCACCACCAGAAGTAGCAGACATTTTACAACCAGGCGTTATATACATTGGCGAAAGCAGAGCAACAACTAGAAACTGTATGCTAGGTAGACGCACAGACTTTAAAGGTTCAGTACGTAATGTTAGATTATCACCATATGGTTGTGGTACTGCATTCACACAAAAGATAGGTAAGGAATACATAGATAACGTATACCAAGCATATTTGCCAATGCACAACAGTCTTGTAAAAGAAGCAGAAATGCAAATGCTAATTATGTATTATAGATATTATGGTCGTATTCCTGTATGTAATCCAGATAGCGATCTACGTAGAGTGCAATTAAGGATAAAGAATGAAAATTAATATTGCAGAACAGGACATTATATTTTTAAGTTATGATGAACCTAATGCAGAAAAAAATTATGTTGATCTAGTTAACAAAGTGCCTTGGGCAAAACGTGTGCATGGCGTAGATGGTTCTGATGCGGCACACAAAGCCTGTGCTGAATTATCAGATACAAAACATTTTGTTACTGTAGATGGTGATACAATTATAGATCAAAAGTTTTTAGATGTAGTGCTAGACTTAGATGAACTAGGCGTAGATGATGACTATCAGTTTAGTTGGTGTGGTAATATTGATATCAACGGATTGAAATACGGTAATGGCAGTTTAAAAATGTGGACCAAAGACTTTGTTGCCAATATGAAAACACATGAAAACACAGATGGTTCAGATGATACACAAATAGAATTTTGTTATTTTGACAACTATTATCAACTCAATCAAAACTTTTCAACAAGTATTATTAGTTCAACACCACATCAAGCCTGGAGAGCAGGTTTCAGAGAAGGTGTAAAAATGTCTTTGAACAGAGGTGCAAAGGTACAGGATCTTGCAAACAATACTTGGTGGCAAAATTATCACAGATTGCTTATATGGATGAATGTAGGTGCTGATGTTGAAAACGGATTGTATGCTATAATGGGAGCAAGAGATGGCTGTCAAAAGATATTAGCAACTGATTGGGATCATTCTGTAACTAGAGATTTCAAATGGCTCAATGAATACTGGGAAGAAATTAAGGATCTTGATGTAGAACAGATGATTGCTGAATACGGAGAAGTATTACAGGAACAAGGATTACCTATAAGTAAAGTTGCACTAGATAAGGAGCAAAGTAAATTTTTTAAAACGGTCTATATAAACTCTGACCGTGTATTAGGTAGATGAGCGAACTAGAAAAAATTAAAGAACTGATGCCCAAGATTGAGGAGCAAACGTCTCCTACGTTCTGCTTGGCCAAATGGCATCATACTACAATATATCTAGCAACAGGAGAAACACATAGTTGTTATCACCCTGCTCCACACCCTATACCATTAGAAGAATTAAAAGATAATCCTAGTGCGTTGCACAATACCATAGAAAAGAAAGATCAACGTAAGAAAATGCTATGTGGTGAAAAGCCAGATGGTTGTAGTTACTGTTGGAAAATTGAAGCTATGGGTAAAGACTTTGTTAGTGACAGGCATATAAAAACAACAAGTATATACAATGAAGAAAGATTAGCGGAAATAAAACAAAATGGTGCGGATTTAAACGTAAATCCAGAGTACATAGAAATAAGTTTTAGTAATGAATGTAATTTTAAATGCGGTTACTGTCACCCTAAAGCATCTAGTAGATATTGGAATGAAATAAAACAGCATGGTCCATATAGTATGTCTACTAAACATAGACAAGACATTGACTGGTTCAAAGTATATAAGAAAGAAGAAGAAAATCCTTATGTAGAAGCATGGTGGAAATGGTGGCCTGAAGTTAGTAAAACATTAAACATCTTACGTATTACGGGCGGCGAACCTCTAATGCATAAAAGTTTATGGGATTTATTTGATAAACTAGAAGCAGATCCAAAGCCCAATATACAAATAGAAGTTAATAGTAATATGGGTGTAAAGCCAAAGCTAGTTGAAAAGCTAACTGAAACAGTATTAAGGTTGAAAGAAAAGAATTGTATTAAAAGTTTTAAATTATATACAAGCATAGATAACTGGGGACCTAAAGCAGAATACATTCGTACAGGATTAGATTTAAAAGTATGGGAAAAGAACTTAGATTACTTTTTAAGTAACACACCTTTCTCTGTAATCTTTATGATTACATTTAATATTTTTAGTGTAACAGGATTTGATTCATTGTTAGAAAAAATACTAGAATGGCGTTACAAGTATAATGGAATAGTTGAACCGCAAGTAAGATGGCAGAAAGTACAATTTGATACTCCGCATTTGAAAGAGCCTCATATGTATGATATGAACATACTGCCTAAAAAAGAGTTTATGCCTTACATGGAAAAACACTTACAATTTATGCACGACTATCAAGACGACAGAGACAGAACTAAATTTAGTTCACTAGAAGTTGAAAAGTTTAGACGTGTGGTAGAATATATGCGTACGACAAAAATGGATCCTGCACAAAAGGATATTGCACGTAGAGATTTTCATCGTTGGTTTACTGAACACGACAAACGCAGAGATTGTAATTTAGTTGAAACGTTTCCTGAACTAGAAAAGTTTTACAATGACTATAAAGCCTAGCTAAGAAAAGTATGCTCTATGTAGCTAGGACCAACTATCTTAGTTTCATAGAAAAACATATCTTGGTAACGTTGCTTTGTTTGATTTATATTAAAATTCTTTTTACCCTTACTTGCATCTCGTAACATTTTAACCCAAGTCTTTTGTGTTTCTTCTACAGCTCTGTCTGTAGAATCTTTCCATTGGTGATTAAAAACTCCTTTTAGATACATTAGGTGTTCTATAGGACTAGGATGTCCGTCAAAGAATCCTGGGTTGATTAATTTTCTATCTTTATCAAATTTACTTTGTATGTTATTATTATATAATATATTGTAAAAGCTAGGCTTAAGATGGCTTATTGGTTCGTGATAGTGTTTTATTAATTGATCTAATTCCCAATCTTCTATCCTTGGCTCTACTTTGCCTTTGTGATCTCCCCATTGGTTTGGTTGCTCAATAATATCACACATCTGTAAGAAGTGCCATTGTGTTTTATGTTTTAGCATTTCATAGGTAGCTTTAATACTTGCTAGATCTCTTATGTATGCACCTTTCTCGCTGAAATACTTTCTTACAAAATCACTGTCATATGTTTGCTGTGAATAAATGTTACCTGGAGTATGCCAACCACCATCACCAAGTTGTGGCACATACCTATCTTCTCTGCATACATTAGTCCATTGTACAATAACTAAATCTTCGTGTGTAAAATTATATATAGAATCGGCCTGCATAACCATATTAAAAATATATTGATTACCAGAACCACTTCTACCTAGGTTTATAAATTCAATTGGTTCTAATTCTTTTGCTAAACAGTTAGCCCATGTACCCCAGCTGTAGTGTGTAAAACTGCAACCAAAGGTAAACAATCTTTTAGGTTGATAATTAAAAAGGCTATTGTTCATTTGCTATATTTCTCATCTTTAATGCTGTGTGACAAAACACATCTTTACTATACTTACCTTCTAGTAATGTACGAAAGTTATGTTTTAGAACTGTTTCGTTCTTAAACTTCCAGTACCATTTTTCATCTAATGTCATTGCTCTTATTTTGTCTAGCTGTGATGTAACTGACTTCCATAGTTCAGTCCATCTTTTAGTTGGATCTTCGATAGCATCAAAACTTAGATCAAACCAATCGTCATATGTCATATAGCCGTAGTCGGCTAGTCGTTTGTTGCAACCTGTCTGTCCCCATATTACAAAAGGTTGCATATGATATATTGATCTGAAAGTTTTTTCACTGTAAAATAAACTTGTTTGTTTCCAATCATCTACGTGTGTTTCATTTACTATTTGGAATAATGTTTTGTCATTAAGGTCTCCATGTAAAGTAGTTGCATGGTTAGTTTTAAAATCATCTGTATCTACAATTAAAGGTAATTTTTTTTGAAACTGTTGTACATATTTTTTCTTTACTTTTGGATCATTTACAAAAGGAATCTGTGACATCAGCCAATCTATATCTTCGTCACGTACAGCATTATGACTAATAAAAAAATCATCACGATATTCGCTGTTGTATATCTTCATACTACTATATAATCTAGCCGCCCTATTAATTCTGCTTAAACTTAATCCTGCTCTAGATTGCCCGCCTAGTTTCTTAGTTCGATCAACAGCAGTATTAAGTCTTTTTAATACTATTGAATCTAATAACTTATCCGAAGCAATATCATATCGTAAAGGATCCATTTGTACTTCATGTTGTCCTTTAACTCCAAGTATCATTCTTTCAAAGTTTAAGAAAGTAAAAACATTGATTGTATCTTTTATATTATTTTTGATGTTAAAAATTCTTATGTTATCTTTGTCTTTCATATTGCTAGAACAAAAGAATATCCTCTTAGGAGGAATCTTATAATCCTTAGACATTTTGTAAAGTATATCAAAAAATGGTTCGCTGTATATAGGACTAAATCCTTCAGTACTTGCATCAAAAATAAAAAATGATTTAGGATTTTTACGTAGTGCTTTTCTTACTTTTGGTTTGACCCATCTAAAGAAATCAGTGTCTTTTTTCCATTCAGGATATTGTATCAAAACAAAATATACGTCAATATCAGTACTATCTATTTCCAAATCTCTAAAGGCCTGCTGTAAATTAGCCGTAGTCTGGGTGCTTGGCGGCTGATACACATATTGGTTAAAATTAACGCAGTCTTGAATAAGATTCATAATAACTAGATTCCATAAATACTACTATATTTATATACGCATTTAATGGTAGGAGATTAGTGTGAAGATTAGTTTTATCGGATTAGGTAAGCTCGGCTTACCCTGTGCAGAAGCAGTAGCACAAAAAGGACACACAGTTAGCGGGTATGACGTTTGTCGAGTTAGCAGTGATTTAATTAAAGTAAAAGATACTATCGCAGAAGCAGTTGCAGGTCAAGACATTGTGTTTGTTGCTGTACCTACACCACACGACCCAGACTATGATGGCAGAGCTCCTACGGCCCATTTAGAACCAAAGGATTTTTCATATAAGATTGTAAAAGAAGTATTAGAAGAAGCAAACAAATTTATGACAAAAGATCAGTTGCTTGTTTTAATCAGCACAGTATTACCTGGCACAACACGTAGAGAATTTGTACCATTAGTAACCAACACACGTTTTGTTTACAATCCATATCTTATTGCTATGGGTACGGTTGCTTGGGATATGATAAATCCAGAGATGGTAATGATTGGAACTGAAGATGGTAGTGCTACTACTGATGCAAGAGAGCTTGTAAAATTTTATCAAACAATCATGGAAAATAATCCAAGATATGAAATAGGAACTTGGGACGAGTGCGAGTGTATAAAAGTTTTTTATAATACATTTATTAGTACAAAGATCGGATTAGTAAACATGATGCAGGACGTAGCACAAAAGCAAGGCAACATTAATGTTGATGTTGTAACAAGGGCTCTTGCAAAGTCAACTATGCGTATCATTAGCAAAGCATATATGAAAGCGGGTATGGGAGATGGTGGTGCTTGTCACCCACGTGATAATATTGCATTACGTTATATGGCAAAGGAACTTGGTTTAGGTTATGATATATTTGATAGTGTAATGAATGCCAGAGAAAAACAAGCAGAGAACATGGCTATTGAAATATTAAAATATGGAAACAAGATTCAGTTCAGTAGCGATAGTTATAAGCCAGGTGTTGATTATGTTGATGGAAGTTACAGTTTACTGGTACAACATTATGTAAAAGAACACGGTGGATTTATTGTACATAAGCACCCTAACATTTACGTTTTAGTTCATGAAGGAGATAAAGTACCAAAAGGTGTAGCAGTATTTGATCCATGGAGAAGTTACAAAGGACCTAACGTAGTTTATTATGGCAACACAAGAAAAGACAAAGGTATAATTTGTGAGTAAAATTTTAATTGTTGGTGATAGCAACGGTTTAGGTGAATGGGGTACAGTTGTTCCTGGACCATCAGTTGCTAATGGTTCTGAATTATTTAGACCATATAATCACGAATGGTATTTGCTAGAGCCTCATGCAAAACCTTTTAATGTTGTATGGCCAGGCTTTGGGTATTACTTAGATTTGAAAGGTCATGCATCAGTAAATTATAGTATAGGTGGAGGTTGCAATACTGAAGCACTATTTAAAACTGAAGAAGCACTAGGACTAGCACCTCCTTTTACAAGTCCTGTATTTTATAATCCCGATGTTATAGTATGGGTAGTTACAGAACCTATTAGAGATTTACAGCCTCCACGTTGGCCAGCAGAAGCAGGACTAAAGGATTTAGAAAAATATTTTGTACAACGTGATCTATGTGTAAAAGAAGCTACAAGTATTGCTGATCTAAATTCTAGATTAGTAACAATGTGTTTAGACAATGCACAAAAAATATATAATGAAACAAAAGTACCTTGGATAATTGTAGAAGGTTGGGGTAAACTTCCGCAAGACCTATCAAAGTATAATTTTATAAAGTATGTTCATCGTAATTGGATGGATAAAGTACTAGGTCATGAAATACCTTTAATGAGTAGTTGGCCTACAATAAATTTATTAAGACGTGCAAGAACAGATCTAGCAGATGCAAGTGCAATAATTAAGTCTGCGCCTGAATCAAATTTTAAAAAAATAGTAGATGCTTACGAAGATACTATTAAAACAATGGAAAAGAGTGACAAATTTCCTGATAACTGCCATCCTGATAGAACAATACATGAGCAGTTAGCAAACGAGTTGGAACCTTATGTATGATGCAGTTTTTATAAGTTATAATGAACCTGATGCTGATGAAAGATACAAGCGTTTACTAGAACGCTATCCTAACACTAAAAGAATACATGGTGTCAAAGGAATACATCAAGCTCATATTGCCGCCGCGAAAAAATGTTCAACAAAAATGTTTTGGGTTATAGATGGCGATGCAGACTTATTACCAGAATTCAATTTAGATCATAAAGTAAATGAATATGATTTAGATTGTGTCCATGTTTGGCGTAGCCGAAATCCTATCAACAATTTAATCTACGGTTATGGTGGTGTTAAACTCCTACCACGACGACTCACTATGAANGTAGANGTNANCAGTACTGATATGACTACNAGTATAAGTGATAGGTTTAAGGCTATGCCATTCGTGAGTAANGTTACTANTTTTAACACAGATGAATTTAGTACTTGGAAAAGTGCTTTTAGAGAATGTGCAAAATTAAGTAGCAAGGTTATTGATAGACAAGAAGAAGGAGAAACAAATGAAAGACTCAAAATATGGACTACTAGAGCTCATGGAAGATTTTGTGAGTATGCGATTCGAGGTGCTCGGGCTGGTATGGAGTTTGGCCTTTCTGGCGGGGCTGACCTTCGGCTAATAAACAATTTTGAATGGTTACAAGAACGTTTCCATATGGATGAAATGCATGATACCCTTTAAGGATATAACTAAACTAGGACAAAGAACTATGTTAGAAAACAATTTGTTTTCTGTGTCCTGGATCCTTGGGCGTTTTTGTAACTATAATTGTAGTTATTGTTGGCCGTATGCTAGAAGCAGTACGCCTGATCATAGAGAATTTAAAATTTATACAAATGCAATAGACGAAATAAAACGCCAAGCTAGAGCAAATGGCTTTGACAAATTTCATTTTAGTTTTAGTGGAGGCGAACCTACGGCATATAAAAAGTTTATTGATTTAATAAAACATTATGAAGATTATGAAAGTAAATATTTAAGTATTCATATGACTAGTAATTGTAGTCCTGCTAAACGTTGGTGGACACGTTGGTTAGATGCTACTCACGTAATGGATAGAAGAAGTATTACAGCAAGTTATCATGCCGAATTTGCAAATGAAAAAGAGTTTGGTGACAAACTTTTATATTTACAGGACAATGATGTCCTTGTAACGATCAATCAGGTAATGGTACCTGAACATTGGGAGGAATATTATGAACGTAGTAAACGGTTTAGTGATAGGGGGCTTCATGTTACACTCAAGCCTCAGTCTGATCCTACTGCTAGTTTTATCGTGGATGGTTATACGAAAGAACAAAAAAGCATATTACAAAACGAAAGTGTACAAAACACCAATCAAGTCGCGTTATATGACGCTAAAGGAATAGAATATTGGATTGATCAAGCTGAAAGATTAAATGCATATGGATTTAATAAATTCAAAGGCTGGATGTGTAACAGTGGTTATCAAAGTTGTATTATAAGAAGCAATGAAGTCAAACGTGCATATAGTTGCCATGATGAACCCTTAGGCACGTTAGACGAAGGATTTGAACTGTTTAAAGCACCAAAGCTGTGTATTACTCCTACCTGTGTTAGTAGTGCAGACAGTAAGATACCAAAGGAAAAGAATGTATAAATTAGAAGACATAAAATCTATACACTTAGAAGTTACTTCTAAATGCCAAGCGAAATGTCCTATGTGTGCTAGACGTGTGCATGGTGGTCCTTTACTGGACTCTATCACTTTGGCAGAAGTTAATATAGAATTATTTAAAAAATGGTTTAGTCCTGAGTTTATAAAACAACTATGGCACCTAAATATGTGTGGTAACCTTGGCGATCCTATTGTAGCAAAAGACACTTTAGAAATATATCAATACTTAAGAAGGCATAATCCAACAATGGGACTAACAATGCACACTAACGGAAGTGGTCGTGTAGCCCAATGGTGGAGAGAACTTGCAAAAATAAATGTTGTGGCGGCATTTGGTATTGACGGATTAGAAGATACACACTCAAGATATAGGGTAAACACAAACTGGAACAAAATTATAGACAATGCAAAAACATTTATTGAAGCCGGTGGAGAAGCACGTTGGGATATGTTAGTCTTTCAGCACAATCAACATCAACTTGAAGACTGTCGTGCGTTATCTAAAGAATTAGGTTTCAAAGAGTTTCAAGTAAAACATACAACACGTTTTAGAGATGGAAAGTTTGATGTTATAGATGAAAACTGGAATAAAGTTGATACGTTATATCCGTCAGATAAAAGTTTAGAAATGATAGCACCAGCTGAAGCGGCCAGAGAAGAAAAATTACCAAAGATTAATTGTAAAGCAGTTGAAGATCATATGTTATATATTAGTGCAGGTGGTGATGTTGCTCCTTGCTGTTGGTTAGATTTGAAATGGATGCCTCAACTGTTTCCAAGTAAGATGGATTATATGATGAAAATCAAAAGGTTTCCTAACTTACACAACGAAAGTTTAAAAGAAATATTTGATAGTGGGTTCTTTGACTTAATAAGCAGTCAATGGTCAACTTGTGGACTAAAAGAATGTTCAAAACAATGTGGAAGTTTTGATAAGTTACGTGAACAGTTCGTGGAGAAGAAATGAAAATAACAATAGCAGGTTTTGGCTTTGTAGGCAAAGCTCATAGAGAGTTGTTGAAAAAGAAGCATGATGTAACAATATATGATCCTGCACAAGGATACAAAGACTTTGGTACACCAGACTGTGTTATTATATGTGTTAGCACACCTACAGTAGATGGCGAATGCGATATGCGTAACGTAGAGGACGTTATTAGGCAAACAGCACCTAAGAGACCCATACTAATTAAAAGTACGATAAGTATTAAGGGCTGGGATCATATTATCAGTGAAACTCCTGAAAAAGAAATATGTTTTAGTCCTGAATTTTTACGAGCTAATACTGCCGTTGGAGATTTAAAAGCACAAAAAGAAATACTTATGGGTGGTAAAGGTGTAGACTTCTGGACTAATATTTTTGATTGTGACATTGTTGTTGCTGATCCAAGAGCATTAGTTATTGCAAAGTATTTTAGAAATGCCTTTCTAGCAACGAAAGTAAACTTCTTTAACCAGATTTTTGATCTTTGTGAAAAATTAAATTTAAACTATGAAGATGTGAGAAAATATGTAGCACAAGACAGTCGTATTGGAGATAGTCATACAATGGTTACAGATGAAAGAGGATTTGGCGGTCATTGTTTTCCTAAAGACGTACAAGCATTATTAAAAACAGCAGAAGAACAAGGTATTGAATTAAGTTTGATTAAAGAAGCAAACGAATACAATAAAAAAATTAAATGAAAATAGATATTCACGATATAAAGTATTGGATGGACGCAATCCGCATAAGCGAAGATAAGGAACGTACATTAGAAAGTTTCTGGGGTGGACAAATTAAAAGTAAACTATGGTTGATAGAAGCTCTAGAGAAACATAAATCAATTAGAAACGCAGAGTGCGTAATACACGGAGGTTGGAATGGCGTGTTAGCTTGTATGATGTTCAACAGTGAACTAGGAATAAAACATATAACAAGCATAGACATAGACCCCAAGTGTAAAGAAATTGCTAGTATGATGAACAAACGTTACGAGATGGAAGGTAAGTTTGAAAGTGTTACTGCTGATATGTGCGAATATGAATATAAAAGAGAACCATACTTTGTTATCAATACAAGTTGTGAACATATTACACAAGAACAGTACAATACTTGGTTAGATAAAATACCTGATGGTTCGCAAATTATTTTACAAAGCAATAATTACTTTGAACATAAGGAACACGTAAACTGTATGCAAAGTTTATCTGACTTTGAACGCAAAAGTAATTTACGTGTAACAGAAAAAGCAGAATTAGAATTAGAAAAATACACAAGATATATGTTAATAGGAAGGAAATCGTGAGTAAAACATTTTGTCCATTACCCTGGATACATTTAGCAACACGACCTAACGGAGATGTTAGAGTATGTTGTACTGCCAATGCCAGTGGTGCAGGTAAACAAGATGAAAAGACAGCAGGACTTGTTAAAAAAGATGGTATTGCTATGAACCTACGTGACCATACTATAGAAGAAGTGTGGAACAGCGAACATATGAGAAGAACAAGATTACAGATGCTGAATGGAGAAATACCTAGCAGTTGTACAAAATGTTTTAGTGAAGAAGCAAAAGGTATTACAAGTAAACGCCAATGGGAAAGTGCAGAATGGAAACAACGTGTAGACTTTGATAATCTTATTGCAAGTACAAAAGAAGATGGTACTGCACCTGTAAATATTCCTTACTTTGATTTACGTTTAGGTAATCTATGCCAACTAAAATGTATTATGTGCAGTCCTCATGATAGTTCAAGTTGGATTAAGGAATGGAAACTGCAAATGCCACAGTATAAAGACAAAGATCTAATTGCAGATCAAGGTTGGGACGATCAATATGATTATACTTGGTATAAAAAAGGATCGTTTATAGAATCAATGAAGGATCAAGCAAAGCATATACAAGAATTATATTTTGCAGGAGGAGAGCCTTTATTGATTCCAGAACATTATAAAATTTTAGAGTTTATGGTTGAAGAAGGATTAGCTAGACAAGTTAATCTACGTTATAATTCAAACGGTTTAGAACTACCAGACAAGTTATTCAAGTTATGGGATCATTTTAAGGAGGTGCGTTTTAATTTTAGCATTGATGCTTTTGGTCAACGTAATGATTACATACGTTATCCTAGCAAGTGGGAAGATGTAACAAAAAATTTAAAAAGACTAGATGAAAACACAAAAGACAATACAGTAATTAATATTGCCTGTGCAATACAATTATTAAACGTAGGGTACATAGATGAATTAGCTACATGGAAAATGGATCAAGGATTCAGTAAAATTAATCCTTCTATGTTTGGTGGAGGTATTATTGGAACACATTTAGTTTACTTGCCCTCATACTTAAATGTACAAGTGTTACCACTAGAAGCAAAGAAATGGGCAAAAGAAAAGATAGAAAACTTCATAGATAGACAGAAGTTTAATTTGGAATTCAACCAGCACCCATATGGTGCTCAACGTTGGAGAGGGTTGATTAAATACATGATGCAGGACGATTGGAGTAATAAGCTACCGGCTTTGCGTGAGTATTTGGCTGTAACTGATAAAACTAGAGGGACTGATTATAGCAAAACTTTTAAAGAATTAGGAGAATATATTAATGGACATTAATAGAGCGATGCTATGGAACGGACTTACTAATTTAGGTGATACAGTCAAACTTAAATTAAAAGTTGATCCATGGGAATGTGTACGAGATTTAGAACAGTTTAAGGATAACTGGTGCCCGTACAATGTTAAGAAAGATAAAGTTAACAATAGATGGGGATTACCTATAACAAGCCATAGTGGTGATGTGATGGATAATTATCATCTGAATAGTTTTGGTCATATGCAACGTTATCATGATGTTGAAATGAAAGAAGAAAACTTTACAACTCCTACTGAAGTATATCATAAAATGCCTCAACTAGCAAAACTTGTTGATGTATTTTCACCAGACATCGGGCGTGTTCATTTATTACGTGTTGACCAAGGAGGATTCTTTCCTCCACATAGAGATTGGCCAGGAGCAGATCCAGAATACTTTAGATTGCTTATGGTAATGGGAAATTGTAAACCTGAGAACTTTGTTCATATGCTTGACGGTAAGCCTATGTATCCAGATCCAGGATTTTTATATTTTATTAACTTTCAAAAAGATCATAGTGTGTTTAGTTTTAGTGACGGGCTATATGCTTTAATTTTAACAGTAAAATTGAATGAACGTACACATGATCTTATTATAAAACATAGTATGAGTGAGTAATGAAGCTAGGCTATAAGGACATTACAAAGAACGATTGGTTTTTAGTTAGTTGGACACTATCTAATAAATGTAACTATCGTTGTGAGTATTGTCCAGACATACTACACAATGGTAGTACAGGTCAGCCACGTTGGGAAACTGTAGAACGTTTTATAAAAAATTTAAAAGTTAACAAAGATGTTTGCTTTAGAATAAGCGGAGGAGAACCTACTTACTGGAAGCATTTTATAGATATGGCAGAATGCGTTAAGGAACAAGGACATAAATTTTCATTTGTAAGTAATGGAAGTCAAAGCCCAGAATACTTTAAACGTATTGCTCCTTACACAGATGCTATGATGTTAAGTTATCACAAAGCATACGCAGATCCAGATCATTTTATAAAAGTTATTAATGAATCTAAAATTACAACAGTAATAAACATGATGTTACTACCAGATGATTTTGATGAAGCATTTAGTATATCAGAAAAAATTTTTAGCAGTACTGCAAACGCAACTATATGGCCAAAGGTTATTGTAGACAAAACATACAGTGATAACATAACAAATGAAGTAGTAACGTACACAGATAAACAAAAAGATTTAATTAAAAATTGGCCGTTTACAAGAAAGATTGATGACAAAGATGTACACAGAGGAAAAATGCAACTCAAACTTAATGATTGGTTTGAAGAAGCAAAAGACGTTGATGCTAACCAACTCATACTTGAAGGAAAAAATAAGTTTGCAGGTTGGAAATGTTGGGCTGGTATAGACGGTGTTAATATAGATATGTGGGGCAATATGTATAGAGCAGATTGCCAATTTGGTGGACCAATAGGAAACTTAGAAAGATATAAATTACCAACTGAACCTATAGTATGTGGTAAAAGTATTTGCAGTTGTTTAAGTGACCTGTACTTAAAGAAAGAACAAGTTGAATATGAGTAGAATATTAGTAACAGGAAATCCTAATTATGAAGGATTATGCAAAGGAATTTACGAAGCATACAATAACAATAGAGTAGAATTTATTGGTAGATGGAATAACTTTGATTTAGGTGACTTTGAAGCTGTTGGCAACAAGGCAAAAGACTGTGATGTATTTGTAAACAGTCAATATGGTCCTGACGGAGAACAGGTTGACATATTAAATGCTGTATATAGCAAAATGGAATCAGGACACATTATTAATATTAGTAGCACAACAAGTTATTGGGGTGACGGATATAGTCCAGAGAATTATCTAGAAAACAAAACAGCATTAGACGAACGTAGTAAAGAACTATGTAAAAATGTTTGTTGGGGTAATAGCAAAGTGCGTATAACTAATATTGCATTTGGTCAGCTAAACAGCAAAACACAAAAAGTAAAAGACGATAAAAATAAAATTAGTTTATTAGAAGCAGGTAAACTTGTTAAGTGGGTAATTGACTTTCCGCCAAATATTAATTTACACTATATCTCACTAGATCCTATACAAACAGATCTTTAAGTTCAGGACAATAATCTAATACGTTAGTATCTCTAATCTTATCTAAATCTTTAGTATAGTTTACAAACAAGTCTAAGTGTTTGCCTAGTTCTGCATCTTGTTCGTAAGTAATCTTTGGAAATCTAAAATCAATCTTATCTAGTATCTCATTAGGTAAAATTCTTGGATTCAAATAAGGAGGCTTGGCAACAACNTTATTAAAATATATTTCCCAGTTGTCTTGTTTGTTTTCTTCAAACCACCACCATATCTTATCAAGGTGTGCAATATTATATGTCATAATAGTAACAGCAATAATAATCCTATCAAAGTCATATTGTTTTAGGTTTTCATTCAACTGTTCAAACGTAAAGTTTTTTCCACCTCTGATATATTCATATAACTTACCTGTACCTTCTAAACTTACTGTCCATTTAGTTTCGCCATAGTGTCTTGCAAGTTCCTGTATTTCTTCATCAACAATCGTACCATTCGTAGTCCAGTCAAGTGTAACATTTTTAGCAACTCCTAAGTCTATAAACTTCTGCAATATCTTTTTGTTTGCAGGTTCCATGTAAGGTTCTCCACCCTTGATACTTAGATAACGTAAGTTCATAAATGGTGTAGGATCCTCAAATAATTTTTCTATGATCTGTTCGCTCTTATTGGTGTAACCAAATTCTGGATCATCAGTTCTTCTAAAATATGGGTTACCATTTTGTGCAAGTTTTAGATCGTCCTTTACCCAAGCACTAGAATTGATACCATCGCACATACGACATTTTAGGTTACATATATTGCTCATATTAAACTCCAAAAAGTAGATATCTGTGAAGTTTTTGGAGTAGTCATATTCCTTGTCTTTAAGCATCGGATTNAATATATCTTCAAAAAACTTACGTCTGCTATGACCCACAGAGGCTTCTTTTAAAGCACATTGTTCGCACTCGGGCGGTAACACTCCACTACGGATAGAATCACGTGTGTATGACGCTGTATAGCTGTTTAAAAGGTCATTTAAAGGTGTTTGTAGCACGTTTCCGTAACGTTTTAAGTACACTCCGTCCGGTACTATATCACCGTTAAAACGTACCAAAATACTATGCCATGGTGCGAAGCATTTCATCAAATTTCTCTCCAAAAGCGGACCTAAGATCGCTTTCCAATTTATCGTGTATTTCCAAAGGATTTCTTATTCCAATGTTATCCCAATCAACCAAATACATATTATCTCCGTCAATTAAGATGTTGCTTAACACCCAATCATAATGTACATAGGGTGATGTTTGTTTAATACTGTCTACACAAAAATCATATATCTTTTTAATAAATTCAGGTGTGTGTTCAAATGTATTTGCAGGTACACCTGGAACTATATGGTAATCAATCCACGTAGTTTCTGTTGTTACACCACAATCAATTACCCAACCTTCCATTACTACATTTAATACGGCAACGTGTTCTTCCATCATTTCCTGATGTACACCTTCCCATACTTTTCTATATCTATCTTCTAGCTTATAGACTTTACGTTTCTTTTCTATGTTTTCTTTAATTAATTCCATAATATCCTGCTACCTCTGGCAAGTAATCTTTTATGCTTACACCTCTGTGCTTATCTAACACTCCTATCCACTTTCTAAATTCGTCTTGTTTTTCCAGGCTTGTTGGCTGTGCCATCCAATAATCAAAATGTTTTATATTGTCTTTCATTGCCTGTGGTGCATTTTTAATATGTAAACTATCAGGAGTCATTAGTAAGTTATCAAATATTTCTAGGTCGTTAGCCTGTGCGTATTCTATGTACGTGTCATGCTCTAATACATTCATTATTTGTACAGTAGGTCCTAAACTTACATCAGCTACTTCTCTAAACTTGTTTAAGTTATATTCTACAGTATCCCAATCACTACCCCAACGTATGTAATCATTTACTTTGCCTATACCATCAATACTAAAGTTCATGTTAACAGTATTAAATCTTTTTAATTCATCAAACACCTGTGGGTTGAATAGTGTGCCATTAGTGTTAAATCTTACTTCTACTGAAGGATCTAATTTTTCTAAAAACTTATTCAAGCCTTTGACCATCATAGGTTCGCCACCTGTTAGATAAACTTCTCTTAGATTAGGATTACGTGCAAGTGTTTCTCCTTGTTCATCTGTGTACCAGTTATATAATCCGTAATCAAACCAACCCCATGGGCTTTCGCCTTTTGCTTTTAGTTCTTGGTGTTCATGATATAGACTGCTTGAACTACCTGGATAACACATAGTACAACGTAAGTTACACTGATTACCAAACCTAATATCTAAGTGGCTAATACCAGGACCATATTCTCTCGGTCTTTGTCGCATACTTGGTTTACCAGCTTCTTCCATTAGCTGACACTTTTTACAAGCATCTGGCCATTCATCTTTAGCTAATTGTTCTCTTGCTTTGGTAGGTGTAGCACTGGCTAACCATTGTTCAGGAGTCATATCCTTTATGTTTTCTTTATTAGTTTCTTCCTTACTAATACAACACATACGGAACTCTCCGTCTGGACGTACCATTACTTGGTGTTCTAAATATTTACACTTCACCGCAGGTTACCTCACAAATTTTAAATCTTTTATCCTTAGGATCTGTTAATGTATTGCTTTCTAATATTTCGTGTAATGGCATATCATTAATGTTCAACCACTTAATGCTGTTTACATCTTTTGCATAAGGACTATCTACATATCTTGGATATCTATCAGATAACGTATAGCAACACGGAAATACTTCTCCCATATGGCTTACTTGTATTTTTCCTTTCTTTTGCCACTTACAAGTTATGCAACTTTTGTCAAATCCTTTTTCTAATAATCCTTCCACACGTTTTACATTATCTAAATGTTTCTTTTCATATGTAATTGTACGTGCAGTATCCTTCTTACTTGCTTTAAACTTCTCCATAGCTTTACTTACTACACTATCTATTGCACTGAAAGTATGTCCACCATTTATATCAAATGCACCAAAGCCCATATCCTTGCTTAATTGTTCTGCTTCTTCTAGTTGGTGTGCATTATGTTCAAACACTAACATACGCCAACGTGCAAGTCCTCCTGCGTCTATAAAACTTTTTGCATTTTCCATAACCTTATGCCATTTAACATTTCTTCTGTACAAATGATTTGTATCTTCTAGTCCATCAATGCTAAAAACTACATGAGTTGGAAAAGGAAAAGGTTTTAAACAGTTCGCCAACTCTGCAAAAAATTGTGGCCCATTCATTCCTCCGTTAGTGTGTATATGTATTTCAGGCATCTTAAAATTACGCAAATAATTTATACATTCAAAGATATAAGGGTTACGTAACGGATCCCCATATGATCCATTTAAAACAATTTTGTTTATGTTTTCACAAACTTCTTCAGTAAATAATTTCTTCCAAGTAACAGGTTTCATGTGTTCAAGAGGCATACGTGGATTAACTTCTACTCCACCAATATTTCTACTGCAATTACCACACATAGCATTACAGTGACTAGTAAAGTCTACAGTAATTGTATCTATGTCCGTTGGTTTTAAATAGGGCATAGTAGTATTTAAGCCAATATATGAGCATTTAATGGTAACGTGGCGGTAAATATTTGTATGCAAGAACTACAAGAATTCCACCAAAAAAACGGTAAAATCATTAACAAACAATACCCAGATTTATTTGATGTTCAATGGTTACTTGAAGAATCACAATGGCCTTACTTCCATCTTAGTGCATTAGACAAGCAACCTTTCAAGGGTATGTATGTAGAAGCAGAAAATTTAATTGACAAGTTTCACAGCCATAGAGATGATTATGGGCACGGTTGGAAAAGCCTTACACTACACGGACTAGATGAGGATACGCAATCATTAAACAGTTATGGACTAGAACGTGATGAAGTTCTTAAANGATTAGATTGGACTTGGGTAGCAGACAAGTGTCCTGAAACAAAAAAGTTTTTAACAGATGTATGGCCAGCAGAATACCTTAACAGGGTAAGATTTATGTTGCTGGAACCAGGTGGATATATTTTGCCACACCAAGACAGACCAGATGCAGAAAAACGTTTAAGTGTATGTAACATCAGTTTAAATAATCCTGAAGGTTGTGTATTTGTTATGAAGGATCAAGGCATTGTTCCTTTTAAGGATCAAGGTAGTGCTTTCTTAATGGACATCAGTAACGTACATAGTGTTTGGAATCAAAGCGACAAACCAAGAATACATATGATAATACATTCTGAAATAGGTAGACGTGCAAGAGATTTTTTCTACGTTCTTAGAAAAAGTTATTATACAAATAAGGATAGACTGTATGAAGGATTGGAATAGTTTATCTGTAGATAGATACTACGAAGATTTATCAAACAACAACGAAGTAGGTATAGGAATACTTGATATATCTCGCGACATTGAAAGCGAGTTTGTAAGTAAACGTACATTTGATATGACATACTTTTATGTTAATCGTATGTTAAAAATGCAACTAGCTTCTTACGTTGGCTTTGATAGTAGTGTAAAACAATTATTAGAAAATGCAATACAAAAGGATAAAAAGTATTGCATGATAGCTTGTCAAGGTCTTTTGTTATTTAGAGGACCAAGTTTAGTTACAAAAAGTTTAGAATACGCAAAAGACAATCCAAACTTCTTTGTAGTAGGACACATAATGGACAAGAAGAGCCAACATCATTACATAACACATGGTGCTTATCCTGGCTTACACAGACAATACTTGTTTGTTAATTTAGACAAGTGGACAGAACTAGGCAAACCAGAGTTTGATGAACTAGGTATATTCCATGATAGAAAACCTTTATATAGAAATGTAGAGTTTAGCAAGAATACAGTTAACAGTGAATACACTCCGGCTTGGGTAAAATCAGGTGAAGGAGAAAGCAAATGGGAAATAACTTCAGATGGTAGTAACTGGATTGATATAGCTTGTAGGAATAATATACAGATAGATAACCTTACGTTAGATATGCGTGAATGTAAGGTATTCTTATATCCATATAATAAAAGCAAGTCATTAGAAAAAGTATGGTTAGATAAACGTAATGAGCCTATAGTAAATTCATTAGAGTATAACCAAAAGGCTTGGATACGCAAATTAGGGTATCAGGAAGAAATAGAAAAGGATAGAGTATATGCGTTTAACACAGAAACTTTATCAGCAGAAGGTAAACGCACAGAAAACATAGATCATTTGTTTAGTGCGGCCGCAGGATTCAAACCTTTAGCAATATTAAAAACAAATGGCTTTAATAAACTTACTAAAGTACACTACTTTGATTGGTGTGATGCTAGTTTATTATACAGAAGACACCTATTAGAAACGTGGAATGGCGTTGATTTACACCATTGGCTACTGGAACACGACCTAAAGTATAACTTCAGTTCAACATATAGNGGCAATTACGAGTCATATTGGCATCAAGAATTAAACGATTTCGGCGGTGCAGAAGCATTTAAACAGTTATGGGATCAGTATGTAGAGCTTGAACATAACTTTTATCAGATAGATATTGTTAATGAAAGTAAAAATTTATTTGATATAATTGAAGCACAAACAGGCAACAAGGTATTATGGACTACAAATATTTGGTCGAGCGAAATGCTACATTGGAATGAAGAGCCAGAGCAATTAGAAATAAAATATAAAAGGTTCAAGGAACGTATTCCTGAAGACCTAACATTATACGGACACGATTACGTTGCAATAGATTTAAATGAAAGTGTAAATAATGATTACACTCACGTGAGGTACAAATGAAAATTAATTACTTAAATGATTGGGCCATAGAGCTAAAGGATATTAATATTGCAGAAGCAGATCAATCTACTGCATTAGAAATAGCAAGACTAATACTATCCAATATGGTAGTTGTTATAAAAGACCAAAAACTTACTCCTGAACAAGAAGTTAATTTTTGTAAACACATAGGTAAGGTACAATACATATTAGATCCTACAAAGCCTAAAGAAGGACAACGCACAGAACATCTTGCAGTAGGCAATCATATACTTCGTGTTACAGGACAAAAGAATGACAAGGGCGAAGAAGGATTGTTTGGACATACATCTGCACTAGACTGGCACGCCAACCAAGCGAGTAATTACTATCGTGATCCTTTGATATGGTTATATGGTGTAGAAGGAACTAAAGGTAGTAGAACTAGTTGGATTAATAATATTGAAAGTTATAAAACGTTACCAGAAGAATTACACAATGAAGTTGAAAATGCTTTAATTACCTTAGGATACAAAAGCGGGTCATATAGTCCTAGCAAGTTCTTTGTGGAACATCACGCAACGGATAAGCCCTTTAGTTTAGTACATACTAATGATGCAGGTAAAACAGGATTGTATTTTCCTTTCTTACAGATACTAGGTATGCCAGGTAAAACGCAACAAGAATTTGAAGACCTAATGGGTAAACTAATCGAACACGTAACACAACCACAGTTCTGTTACGATCATGATTGGGAAGATGGTGATATTGTAATAAGCGAACAATGGTTAAGCATACATAAACGTTGGGCATATGATAAAATGGAAGATAGAATACTTCACAGAATAGCATTTAATTATGAAAACTTATTATAAACTTTTAGAATACACTCCAGACATGGACCTAACGCAGTTTTACAAAGAAGCCGCGGAACAAGGGTACGTAAATAATTCTAATCAAAAGATTATGATTGATGCTTTTAACAATGAAGAAAAGAGTCAAGTGTTTATATTATTTAGAGATAACAAACCTATGGGTGCAACCGCAGTACATACGTTTCCAGAGATGGGAGAAAACAGTTATCGCATACTAACAAGAACCTGTGCAGTCGGTGGTATGATGCACAATGCAGGTTCAATGGCGAGACTCAAACGTTGTGAAGATGTTAGTTCACGTTTTTATGTTCCTAAGATGATCGAATGGTGCGGTATGGATACTAATATGTATTGTACCACAAATGACTTAGAAGGAGGCAAACAAAGAACTGTACATAGAGTATGGTTACCTATAATGTCTAAACAAGGATTGTTTACAAAGATTAAAGAAATAGATTATAGAGGTGTAAGACAAACTGTATGGAAACTTAATCCAAAAGAGTTTCTAGAACATTTAAATAAACACCCATGGGAAGATCATGTTTTATTATAAGCACATTGATATAGATAACAATGTCTCACAAGAGATGAAAGAATGGGGATTAGAGAACATACAAAAATCTGACGATCCAGTAGTTAAGTTAGATGTAGATAAGTTCAAAGCAGAATGTCCTTTGTTCTTAGAATGGTGCAAAAGCAATGACTGTGAAGTAGGTTGGTTAGTAGGTATCAAAGTTCATGCACATAACGAACAGCCTGCCACTAAGGCACCACATACTGATTACAGACCAGTTGATCAAAACTATGGACTAAACTTTCCTGTACAAAACTGTGAAGATACACATACAGAAATGTATAAGCATCTAACAGGTAAAGAAATTATTATTGAAGATGAAACCGTAGCAGGTGGGGGTAAAAGTTATAAAGTTTTTAGTCCTGATAGTACGTTTGAAGAAGTAGCTAGGTTCACTTTAAACAAACCTGTATTGTTTGATATTAATCAACCACACAAAGTTATAAACAATACTGATAAGACACGATTAGCCTTAAGCATTCGCTTTATAAAAAATCCTTATAATTTAGTGTAAGTCGACCCAAGCAACGCCTGTACGTCCTTGGAATTTACTTGCAGTAGTATTGTAGATTACCATACCTTGAGCAACACTTGATAAAGCATCTCTTTCTACAGTAGTCATACTTGCAAATTTAACAGTACTTGAGAATTCAGCAGTACCGTCTACGTCTAAGTTTGACGCAGGATTTTGTTTGTTTACACCAAGTCTACCTTGTGCATCAAACACCATAACACTTGAAACAACTGATGTACCTGTTCCTTTGTTATTAATAAATTCAATTTGACCTTTTGCAGTATCATTTGCTACAGACTCATCTGGATCAATTCTAAATGCAATCTGTGATGAAATAACACTTGTTCCACCATTGTGTACTGGGTCATATGTTTGTGAGTTAATTTGACCTAAGTAATCACCTGCGGCCATTTGTGTTTCGTTACCTGATCCAATGAAGCCACCTTTGTAACCTCTAAATGCAATACCACCTGGATCTAATGAATCACTTCCTCCAATTGAGTGAAACTTCTGTGAACTAAAGTTTCCGCCTGGTCCGTGATAGATATGTAATTCTGTGTTAACGTTTTCTGTTGTATCACTTATTTGGAAAATACTTTGTGTACATTTAAGTACGCCACCAACGATACTTAATTCACCGTTAGTTAAATTTAATCTACTGTTGACAGCATCAACTAATACAGTTGAATCATCTCCAACAATAGTACCTTTGAAGTTACCAACAATGCTTTCAGCAGTTATGCTAGGAGCACTAATGGCACCAGTAAATGTACCTGAACCTGCATTAACAGCCTTTGAAGTTGCATTAAAGAAACTTGAGTTGTCAGTTGCTTTAACATCACCTTTGAAAGTTCCTGAAGCATTAATGGCCCCAGTTGCTTTATTTAAAATTACTGTACTGTCATCTCCAATAATATTAGCATTAACAGAACCAGCACTAATATCATCAGTTACGTGTACAGTTCCAAAGTATCCTGCTCCCCAACGTAATACACTAGAACCTACGTTTCTAGCACTATCAACATCTGGTAGTAAGTGTGATTCAATTTTAGCAGTTAAGTTTAAAGTATCTGTGTTGGCATCACCAACTGTTAAATTACCACCTAATGTTAAGTTACCATCAGCAGTAATATTGCCGGTAAGTGTCATGTTACCGTCAACGTTAATGTTACCTGTTCCAGTTATGTTATAGTTGTTTAGTGAAAGGTTTGAACCTAGTGCCGTACCGGCTGTATCAACTGGGTTACCANNNGNNGTAGTANCATCACCTATGTATAGCTTTTTGGTATCTGTTGCATACACTAATTCACCATCAGCTGGTGTGATTAGCTGTCTTTGTGAGTCTGTACCTCTTCTAAGTTTTAATGCCATTCTATATAACTCCTGGATCTGTTATATGTATTTATACCTTTTTAACAATATTACTTACGATGCTTAATGAACTTTCTAGTACGTTTTTGTACATCTTTTTTAATACGATCTGTGTCTAGCTTAAAATCTACGTGTTTAATACTGCTATCATAAGTATTAAACAGGTCTTTAAGGGTCTTTTCGAGTTGTTTAACAGGGTTCTTAGTTAGGTCTACTGTTACTTCCCAGGTCTTGCCGTTATTAAAACGCACTCTTAATGAGTCTAAGTACTCTAACGGAATGGCGTGGACATCGACATCGCCGAACACGTCCGGCCATTTAGAAACAACTTCTACAGGAAGCCTTTTGGACTTTGTCCTAGGCCTTGGCACTGGATTTGGCCTTCTTACTAGGGCTTAAATCCTCAGCTTCTTTACGTAGTCTTTCAGCTTCTTTAAACATTCTATCAGCATCAGCTCTCATGTTACGAGCTAGATCTTCGTCTGATAAAGGTTGCTCTTTTGATGCATCAACAGTAGCCGCCGCTTCACCGCTTGGTACTGTAGTTGCTGGAGCACTTACTGATCCTACTTCTTCCACTGATGTACCACCGACAGCCAAGTCAGCAACCGATACGCCTTTTTGTTCTGCAATCACCTTGTTTAGTTCGTCAAGTCCGATTGTAGTTTGTGTATCAGGTGTCATCTCAATGTCGCTAGTTTTAACTTTAGTTAACTTGCCGTTAACGTGAAAGTTAGCTAACATAATGCTACCATCTCCTAATGGAGTACGTTGCATAGCATCTGCTAATTCATCAGCAGTTTGTCCTGTATTGCTTTCTAACATATTAATTAATACGTCATGCTCTGCATCACCTAAGTTCTCAGTTTGTACTACTAAAGCACTATCTGGATCATCAGGTAATGTTCTAAAGACAACCGCAACTTTACGTCCGTTNTCTTTGAATCTTCCTATATGTTTTAGGGCCATTATTTTACCTCCCCTGTAGCAGGATCAATTGGCTCACTTGCAGGAGCAGTTGCTGGTGCAGTTGCTGGTGCTGGAGCATTTGGATCTTTAGCTACTTGTTGGTTTTGAATCGAAGCTAAAAANGATTCTANTTTAGAATACGTTTTTCCTACCGCTTCTAGTTCGTTGGCTTTGAAAGCACCACGACTTTGTGCGACTTCGATNATTGTTTTTAATACTCCTAAGTCTTGAACTGTAAGTTCTTGAACTGGAGTACCGGCTGGAGCACCCGTCGGTGCAGTTGCCATACTCGGCTCATTTGCTGGAGCCTNNGCAGTTTTATTTTCTTCTGACATTTATGTCTCTCCTATTAATAGTAGTATANTTATATACCTACTTAATATTTATTAGTACTTCAGATGTGGACACGCCAACATGAAATAAGATAGCTCTTTTGGATCTTCAAAACCTACCGTTATATTATTTTGGTATTGGTTTTCTCTATCCAAAACTAGTGTCTTGCCTATGTAGTATCTGCCTTTTAGATTACTTGAAATCCACTTATGAAGTGCGGTTTCAAAATTGTATTGTTGTTGAAAATGTGTATATTCAAAATGGGGAGCCTTGAAATCTACTTCCCTCACTCCAAAAAAGTTTAATGCATTTGGTTTCATATTATTGCACCATGGCGTTTATTATTAATGCTAAACAAATTACTATTACAATATAATCTAATCTTGGAGGATTTGGAATCAATTTTTAGCCTCTTCATAATGACAAGTGATACCAAATGGCGCCTGTAAGTTCTTATCATGATGTCCGTGTATCACAAACACCGTATCACAGTAACTATCATCACCCCAGCTATCCCAAGGATAACCATCTGTAAACATAATAAATCTCTTAGGAGTAATATCCTGTTCTTTCATATATTCCCAGTTGGCATTGAAGTCTGTTCCGCCACCACCCATAAGTTGGTATTGTGAAAGTTCATTACCATTGTCAGCAGTAAAGTCTTGCTCATTATAAACCTTTGTATCAAAACACCATACCTTAATGTTATAGTCTTGGTACTCTGACATAATACCTTGTACTTCTCCTAAAAAGTCTGCGGCTTGATCGTTACCGATTGAACCTGACATATCAATACCAATACAAATATCAATAGTTTCATCATAGTTAATACCAGGAAGAACTGCTCCTGTGTGCCAACCTTTTCTGCTAGGACGTATGTAAGTATAGTCGTTCTTGATAGTTGACTGGATCTGCTGTCTAAGAATCTCTCTCCAATTCATCTTAGGTTCTGTAAGTTCCTTAATCATTCTTTCGATCTCTGCAGGAACCTTACCAGCACCAGCGGCCTGTGCCGCACCCATCATACTTTCTTTAATCTCATCTCTGATCTTTTTAAGTTCTTCTTTAGAGTAACTAGGCTGTCCTTCACCTTTTTTCTTACCCTTCTTGCTAGGAGCCTTCTGATTATCTTGGCTATCTTTATCCCAGTCAATATGTTCGTCAAGTAATTGACCTAATTGCTTTAATTCTTCTTCATCATATTTTTTATAGATATCATCATATACTTCTTCTGAAGTTTTACCATCATATTTAAAGTCTTGGAAAATAGGAATATCAGCTGGCTTTGTACCAATGTTATCTCTAACAAGTGTATTGTTTACAATATAGTCTGCCGCGATATTATGTATTTGTGGATCTCTATCTTCTCTACGTGTCATATGGTCATATACACAATGAAGTATTTCATGTGCAATAACGAATTCAATTTCTTTGTTATTCATCTTAGCAAAGAAAGGAACACTATAAAATAAGTGTCTACCATCAGTTGCGGCAGTTGGACACCAATCACTAGCTTCTTTAATAATAAGTCTAGTTGCCATATTACCAAAGAAAGGATGTCTAAGTAGTAAGCCTACTCTTGCTACAATAATTTTATCTAAAACTTCTGCTTTAAGTTCGTCAGTAATCTCAGGAAGTTTATCAGCTTCTTTCTTGATTTCTTCCCATCTGTCTAAAACTTCTTGCCCTTGATCTGTTGCTATATTAGTCATTTGTGCCATCTTTTCCTAATTGTTATATGTTTATTATAGTATATTTAATTGAGTTTGTCAACCAAAAAGAGTGGGGAGAACCAAAAGATTCTCCCCTGGTAACCAAAATATTAATTACCATCTCCTTGTGCGGCTTTAATATACTTGCCAAAACGTTCATGGAACTCATCAAAGCACTCAACTTCATCTGGATCGATTGGAAGTTGATATTGTGTAAGAGCTAATTTGATACCCATGACAACCAATTCGGTATCAAAATTGTCCATCGCAAAACGTAAAAAGTTATTCACTTTATCGTCAAACTTTTTATCGCTCTTATCACTAGCTTCTTTCAGCTCGTAACACAATGAAACAGTCAAGGAATACATGGCACTGATTTCTTTAGTTTCCATTGTTTTTACCTTACCAGCAAGTACATCGCTAGGGTTAGGTAATTGAGCTGACACTTTTCTGTGTGCCATAAATTTTACGGCTAGTCCTTCGCCGACTGAACCACTAACAAGATCTGTTGTGGTTGTTTCATCGTCATCGTCTTCCAATAAATCGGAAACAAATGACCACGAACGAGGTGTAGCAAAAGAACGACTTGGACTCTTAGGATCAAAGTCATATAAGTCCTTCTTGCTAAATGACAAGTAACCTACTACATCTTGGTGGATGTCATTCTGTACTGCCCAAGCAAACCAATCATCAAAGTCCACTTTAATTTCTAAGTGAACAAATCTGTTTGCCAATGGACTTGGCATCCTGTAAGTTACACCTTTATCTGCTTCTCTGTTACCAGCGGCAACAATCAAAACATTATCAGGTAATTTATAAGTACCAACTCTTCTATTAAGAATAAGTTGATATGCCGCGGCTTGTACTGCCGGAGCGGCTGAATTCATTTCGTCTAAGAATAAAATAATATGCTTATGCTTCTTAGCCAATTTTTCATCTGGCAATTCAACAGGCGGTGCCCATTTCATTGTGTTATCGTTTGCCGCATAATAAGGGATACCCTTAATGTCTGTTGGATCCCATAATGACAATCTAATGTCAATTACTAATGCTGACATATCTGAACCAATTTGTCCAACGATGTCTGATTTACCAATACCTGGAGGTCCCCAAATAAAAATTGGTCTTTGTTTTTTGAATGCCCTTACAATGCTTTTCTTTGCACCATTTGGACTAACTTGTCTTACTGCGATGTTTTCCACTTTGTACTCCTTTTAGTTTGTTTTCAGTGCCATACTTAATTTCTAAGTATGTATATATAATAGCACCTATTACTCAAAAGGTCAACCAGAAAATGCAATTTTTTTAAGAAAAAATACCTAATAAAATCAAGAGTTTACCAATTCATCTGTCCGTTTTAGAGCTTTATTCAGGCCATATTTTCGGACATCACCACTAAAAAGATGCAGTTCGAGTGCCTTCTTTTCTTCCGTTACAGTGATTGAACGATTGGTTAGGAAGTATGGACAGTCAATAAACTTGTCCAAAAATATAATAACTTGGGTAGTAATTTTAAAATCCTGTGGAAATGGAACTTCGTATGTTGCTAGTTCTATCTTTTCCATTAAGAAAAGCATACCTTCTTCTGTCAAACGTAATCCACCACTTTCTTTGCCTCTAGTATTTTGCCACCACTTAGGCATATACTCTGCCATAGAGCTATCGCTTATTGCAATACCGGCCTGTTTCAAGAATACCTTGGTATAGGTTTCTTTCCAGTTCATTACTCTTCCTTAACTGTTTCGCCGGAAGTTAGCTTAACAACTGTAAAGTCTTCGCTTGTAAATAGGTCGTTTAATTTTTTAGCTAAATTGTGTGCATGGCCTGGATTAGAGAAAGATACCTTTTTGTATTTAGGTCCAGGGTAGTTTGTTAGTGTATTAGAACTTTTTAAATTAAATGGTTTGTCTTTGTAAAAGACGGCCCATATAGCATCAGCCTCCAAGACCTGCTCGGACTTGTAGGTTTTTCTGTTGATGTTTTCTAAAACAACTGTTGGTTTAGGTCTGCTCATTTGTTATCCTCTATACATATATTTATCTCAAAGAGATAGTAATATACGTAGTTTATAGGATAACTGCTACCACTGTTGACCGCCGTCTGCGGTAACGGAAATGACTTCTTCTGTTTTATTTTGTTGGTCTACTAGCTTCTCTAAATCACCATGTAATCTAGACATTACTTCGCCTAATGTAAATGCTAGTATCTTAGACTCTTGTATTGTTAATCTAATCTCAGGTTGCTTACTTGCATCAGCAACTTTTACTCTATCTATAAACTGTTGTAGTGGTATAGGATTTAAAGGTTTAACCTCTGTTGACATTACTTAACTCCTGACGCATTTCTAATTCAGTCTTAAATGGTCCTTTATGTTGATACTTCTCTAGTGTAACTAGCTTCGGACAAAAACTTTTTACCCAGCCTTTTTCAAAATGAATGCAAAAATAACCTGCACAATATAAACTTTTAGATTTCTTACTTTTTGTAAACAATGCAAATTTACGTTTCAAATCAAACATAGCATTATAAGGTGTAGTTGATGTAGGCAGTTTATATATTTCTTTACTTACATCTGGCTTATTACTAATACTACCTTTTGTCCATAGTATTTCACCTAGTGTTTTTTCTACTTGATTTTTGTTATCATAGAAGTATGAACCAGTATCGCAACTATACATATATCTATTATCATTGTCTTTGGATAACGTGCCAACTTTAGTTTTACTGTCAGCATCCTCGATGATCCAAAATTTGTTTTTTAAAATTTCATTTGCTTTTAAACTTGTCATAATACAGGATACCTCGCTTGTAATGGCTCAGCATAAGCCTGAGCATTATCAGTTATTCTTTGCATATCATATAATGCACAGAATTTCATTAGACGCAACCCAACTTGCTTTATGTTCTTAGGTTGTGCATTTTCTTTAATTGTTGTCTCAATCTTCTCTTTTATATTTTCAGGTTGTGCAGTAAGATCACATAACATAACATTTCTATTGTAGTCATCTAATACTCTATGCTCTTTGCCTTCATGATCAACCCAACGTTGTAACATCAAGTTATTCCAAGCATAGCCTTTGTTTTTCTTATCTGCAAATGCCTCTTGTAAGCCTACTTTGTTCTTTGTGCCTTTTACTCTAACGCCAGGGTAAGCACTAAACACATTATCACTAGTGTCACCTCGCATACATTTTTCAAACAATAACCACTCAGGGTTAGGTGCAGGTTTTTCTTGTTTAGTCTTGTTATCAATTACACGTTTACCTTTGTCATCAAAGTAACCTTCACTTGTAATAGTAGTATTACTCACACCATTATACTGTGAAACCTTAGGACTAATTAATTGTGCAAAGTCACCATCTGTACTAATAATGACGTGTTCATCATTAGGGTGTGCTTGTATCCAACCTGCAATCAAATCATCTGCTTCTAGTTCATCATGTTGTAGAACTGTGCAGTTTGTTTTCTCTGTAATAAAATTTCTAAAACTATCAAACGTTTCCCAGAACGTTTTTTCTTCTTCTTGTTGTGCTTCTGTTAGTGCATCACGTGACTCTTGTCTATTACGTTTATATGGAGCATAAACATCTTTACGCCAGCTTCTGCCTTCTAAACAAAACACAATATGATCAGCATCGAAATCATTCCATGCCTTTTTCAAACTGTTAAATGTAATATGGAATGCCATACCAACTTTAATATCCAATTCGCCTCGTACTACATGGCGAGCTCTAAAGAAAGTATTAGCCGTATCTACCAAAACATATTTCATTGTACTACCTATTTAAATTACTATTGTGTTATAATTGTAGCATAAATTAAACAAGTTGTCAACTAATTTCTGACTTTCCGTCATCACGTTTATTAATCTTTATATAACCTGCATCTCTATTTGGATCCAAACCTTGTTCTTCCAAAATGTTTCTTGCAATAGTTTTGAACCATGCGTCAACAATCTGCTCGTTTGTTTCTCCAGAATATCCTGCATCTAATAATTGCTCAATAAATTCATTATTCCAATCAAGTTCAAAGAACCCGTTTTTAATGTCTTTATGATTAACGTGGGTATTCAAAACTGCAACCCAAGGCTTTTTGGCCTTAGTCGCCGCATCTTTTTCTTCCTTCAAAAGACGCAGTCTTTTCTCTTCAGACGTTTCTTCTACCTTTCCTTTTTTAACAAACTTATCTTTAACTTTGTTTATAAAGTCCTTCATAAGTTTTCTCCTATTATTTTCCAATCCTGTCCATAACTAATTAAACAATAACTTTCATAACCAGGATGGTACTCTACTATTGTATACGTTTTAGTAATTGGATTAGTGTAAACTGAAACAGGTAACCAAACCGGAATTGTACTCAATCCATCTACTTCACGTACTGTTGTTTCTTGCACTCCGCCCGAAATAAGTATTTCACCTCTTTCTTTAAGTCCAGCATCTAGTACTTCTTTCACCATACATACTACAGGCTTTTCTTGCCATTGAAGTGCTCTAGCATCTGTGTAAACTGCTACCGCAGTAAACAAAGCTAAAATTGTAATTAATGTTTTCATAGTCACCTCCTACGTGCCAATTGCATTACCAAACAGATAAACGTGAACTCTTGCCGCCACGTTATATCCTCGTTGAAAAGCCATTTTAGCAACGTCTCCGGCTGTCGCAGTTTGCTCTTCCTCTCTAGCCCCTACAGGCATTACCCATACAGGCCAATCTACACCTTCTGCTCTAAATTTTTCTATAGCAGAATCCATTTCATCCCATTGTCTTTGTTCAGATCCTACAACAAATTTTAATTGTCCTGCTTTAGAAACTTGTCTATATTCTCCAACTACTTCTGGAATGATTGCTTTTTTAGATTGCTCACCACTAACTGTAAACAATTTAGGACTACAACTAAAGAACACTTCTTGATCTATTCCTGTAGCCCAATCCTTAAATTCTTGTTTTAACTTTTGTGTACCATTAGTTTCAAAAGTCATTGACTCTGGCAAGTTACCTTGC